>Ga0209506_1000544_pt1 | contig 49020 bp, 42 predicted proteins | sample AD_JPNHG2_MetaG_FD_184409 | JGI IMG/M metagenome (GOLD analysis project Ga0209506, IMG submission 184409) | Active sludge microbial communities of municipal wastewater-treating anaerobic digesters from Japan - AD_JPNHG2_MetaG (SPAdes) (version 2) | ecosystem: Engineered > Bioreactor > Anaerobic...
CGGAGTAGCGAAAAGAACTGGAAGCGGGTGCATCTGTATGTTTACCATTCAGAATACGAGCTGTTTCTGGATGTGAAGAAGCTGTGGAAGATGTCGCTGGCAAAAATTATTGAATTCTGTATCGAGAAGGTGCTGGTAGAATTTTTACAGTATTTCAATCATCGCTTAAAAGAGATGAATACCGATAACTATCCTAACTATTATGAAAGCAGGGCATACACCTTTTCTTTTTATAAGGAAAATGGCATACATTGCTGCCAATACCACTGGGGACCACCCCCGGAAGTACTCCAGCAGAACGCTTAGTTTCTGATTATACCATTTTATTGTTTTAGCATCAAGCTGATTAGGGTATCTTTAAATAAAGCTACATAAAGCTTTATTTAAAGTATTATGGCCATACAATAATGTTAAAATTGCATTTTGAATGTTGATAATATCAAAAAAAGTTTTATTGATCCCATTAAATAAAATTTGATTTGCTATAAATAATGGTTATATTGTAGTTGTTACAACAATATTTTAAACAGTAATTTAAATTATTTGACAAATTTTTATAGCAAACCAAGAGTTGAAAAATCAATTTAATAGGGAGGCTTAAACAATGCCAAATCTTGGTTTTGGGGAATTAGTAATAATATTTTTTATAGTCATCATTGTTTTTGGTGCTGGGAAAATACCTAAAATTGCTAAAGATATAGGTAGTGGTATTAAAGAGTTCAAAAAAGCACTAAATTCAGATGATGATGTAAAAGATGAAAAAAAATCATGATAAAAAAATACACGGGATATAACCATATATTTATGGGTGTATCCTGTGTAGATTTTTTTTTGTAGTATAAATAAATATATAGAATAATGTATATTTTTGCACATTGATAGAGAGTATATACTGGATTTCATTAGTTATGAATACATCAAGCTAATTTAAAAATAGCTACTGTGAAACAATCTATGAACCAATAATACCATATACAAATATGGTAATAGAAAGTGATAATTTTATAAAAATAAATTTACAAAAGATCAATATCAATAGTAGCATCAAAAAACTTATCAATTGTAATGCAGTACAATGCTCCATTGGCAGCTTGAATTGGTAAATAGTTCAAAAAGTAGTATTACAGTAGTATTAATAGTGATATAATTTTATTGTCATTTAAAATTCAATTTTTACCATCATAGAACATGCATACAATATGAAAAAATATATTAAAAACTTTTCTCTTGAGGAAGTTGAACAGATATTTGCGTCAATAAATGAAAAGAGCTATCGAGCAAAACAGCTTTTTAACTGGTTGTATGAGCGTAATGTTGATAATTTTAACACAATGACTAACTTCTCAAAAAAATTACGTCAATATTTAACCGATAATTATGAAATTTCTGCATTACAATTAATAGATCGTAAAAAATCAAATTGTGATGGTACTGAAAAATTTTTATTTGCAACACATGACAATCATTTCATAGAATCGGTATTTATCCGCAATGATGGTACCGACGAGGGGAGATTGACCATTTGCGTTTCAAGTCAAATAGGGTGTCCTATGGGATGTACCTTTTGTGAAACAGCAAAAATTGGATTTAAGCGCAATCTGGAATGTGCAGAAATTCTTGATCAGATTAATAAAGTACGACAGCTAACCGGTTTGAAAAATAACAATATCGTTTTTATGGGAATGGGTGAGCCTTTTTTAAACTATGATAATGTCATGAAAGCAGCTGCTATTATGAACTATACATTTGGATTTCATATATCAGTAAGGAAAATTACTATTTCAACCTGTGGTATTTATGAAGGTATACAGCGCTTTATTGATGAAAAAATGCCGTACAATTTAGCAATATCATTGAATGATACCGATATGGTTAAGCGTTCAAGATATATGCCGGTTGAAAAAAAATATCCAATGCAAAATATTATTAGATTACTGGATGTAAAATTTCCTGTTTCACGTAACAGAGTAACCATTGAATACGTCATGCGCAAAGATAATATATCTGAAGAAGATGCGCAACGTTTAAAAAGTATGTTCAAATACAACAGAATAAAGTTAAATCTTATCCCATTAAATAAAGGAAAACATAACATGGAAATTCCAGTTGAAGAAGAAATAAATAAATTTATAAAAAGACTTGAAATTATGAATATACCCATATCTATAAGGAAAAGTGCAGGCAGTGATATAGATGGTGCATGTGGTCAATTGTCTGGCAGACATTATTTATAAAAAATATTTGTACGATAGTAGGTCCGGATAATGATAACTGATATAATTGCATGGATTCGTGAGCATAAGGTATTTACTTTTGTCGGTATTCCACTCATATGTTGTTTTCTCATTATTCTGTATACATCGGTTGTTTATATAGAATGGCTGCATGATAAACAAAACGCACTGGATAAACTCTTTAAATATAAACAGCTTATTGACCGAACTGAAGAGCTAAAAGGAGGTTATTCGTATACCTATAGCGAAATAGATGTTTCGGCAAAAGTAGTAGATATTCCTACCCGCATTTATGATAGAAATAACGAAATTATTGGTGAGTTTTTTGAACAAAAACGGGAGATAGTTCCTTATTCATACTTTCCAAAGTGGCTTATTAAAGCTGTCATTGCAAGCGAGGACAGAAATTTTTATAATCACAAAGGTGTAAATTACAAAGGTATTGCACGTGCATTTATTACTAACATCATTCATTTTCGGGTTGTACAGGGAGGCAGCACCATTACCCAGCAACTTGCAAAAGTATTGTTTACTGATATGGAACGAAGTATAAAAAGAAAGATATATGAGATATTCTGTGCATTTGAAATTGAAAAACACTATGATAAGCAGGACATCTTATCCATGTATCTTAATTATATTTACTTTGGTAATGGGGCCTACGGTGTTGAAGCAGCATCAAAGATGTTTTTTGGAAAATCGATAGTTGATTGTAATGAAACAGAATGTGCAATGATTGTTGCAACCATTTCTAACCCGTTGATTTACTCACCACTTAATAATCTTGATTTATCACTTAAAAAGACCAAACGGATCATGCAATCCATGATAGATGCTGGATTTATAAGTAGCGACCAGGCTCAGTTACAATATAGAAATTTTATCAAGCAATGGGAGGTCAAGTTTTCAAAGGATACTATCGCCGAATCTTCTTTAATAGGAAGTTTCATCTTTAGCCTGTATCGTATCAATAGGGCGCCGTTTTTTAATGAATATATACGGCGTATACTGGTTAATAAATTTTCAGATGAAGTTGTTAAAAAGGGTGGTTTAACAGTATATACAACTATCGATGCTAAAAAACAGGATATTGCCATTACAGCATTGCGAAAAGGTATTCAACTTCAACGTGAATATCATGAGAAAATAGCTAAAGCATTAAAAAATCCTGATAGAGCATTGCTGGAAATGGAGAAAGCCAATAATATTGAGGGAGCATTTGTTTCGTTGAATCCTTTTACGGGTGAAATTATATCATATGCTGGTGGCTACAATTTTTCATATCAGAACCAGTTGGATCATGTACAGCAGATACGACGGCAACCAGGTTCATCATTTAAACCCATTATTTACGTTGCGGCAATACAGGATAAAGTAATCACTCCTTCATCTGTTTTTGATGATATTCCAATGACCTTCAAGGGTGGGTATGCTCCAAAAAATTATGATGGTTTTTATTCCGGGAAGATAATAATTCGGGAGGCATTAAAAAAGTCAGTCAATATTGTTGCAGTGCAGGTACTTGAAAAAGAAGGATATTCACGGGTTATGTCTATTATTCAAAAAGGGTTGAATCTTACCAATAGTGAATTGGATTCACGATTTTATAAAACATTATCATTAGCATTAGGCACCTATGAACTTTCTCCGCTGGAAAATGCAGTGTTACATTCTGTTATTGTTAATGGTGGTGATTTTGTAGTACCCTATGGGATACGATATGTTAACGATTATAATGGTAATATTGTATGGAATAATGAAGAAGAAGTGTTGCTTCAAATACAGGAAAAACGGAAAGAATTTGGTAAAATTATTGATCCGTCTGCATGTGCCATCGTTGTTTCAATGTTAAAAGGAGTTTTTGAGGAAGGTGGTACTGCCTCATGGATACTAAAAAATAGAAGTACACCGGTTGAAATTGCAGGTAAAACAGGTACAAGCAGTGACTTCGTTGATGCATGGTTTATAGGGTACACTCCCGATTCTGTGAGTGCAGTATGGATTGGTAATAAAGCAGGTGCCATATCATTAGGACGTGGAAGAAGCGGTGGTGTTTTATCTGCACCAGTTTGGGCTGATTATATCTTTGCGGCTTATAAAGATGCAGAATATAAATCCTTTTCAATTCCTGCTGATGATATTACAAAACAAACTATATGTCTTGATACTGGATTAGTTCCTCGGGGAGAAGGGTGGTGCCCTCGCATTGCAAAGGATGAATTATTTTATGCGGGCACTGAGCCAGGTGAATACTGTACTATGCACACAGTGCCTGTATTAAAGTGATGGTGATACTATGACAAAATCAATCCATTTATCAGTAACTATCGCCATAATTGTCGTATCATTGTTGTCGGTTTCATTTCAATTGCCAGTACAAAACGGTACTATACATTCAACATTTGGTGAACCTCGATCTGACCATTTTCATAATGGTGTTGATATATCCTCAATTGATAAAAAAGTTTATCCAGTTAAAGATGGAAAATTGATTTTTTTGTGGGATAAATCATTGTTTCCCCTTGAGCAGTATCCCGGTGTCGGCAATTATTGCATACTTGAGCATAATAAGCAAGAAAAATCTTTGTATGTTCATTTAGATAATGGTATTAGTATGAGTGATAATTATACGGCAGGTGATAGTTTTGCAATAATGGGCAATACTGGCAGCTCATATGGTACACATCTTCATTTTGGGATTATAAAAAATGGAAGGATTTCGATTAATCCTTTTGTTGTATTACCACATGTTGACGATGTCAAAACACCTGTCATTGAAGCCATATACATTAAAGTTGAAGATAAATATACCAATATCCATGAGGGCAGCACTATACGGCTAACAAAGCATCATCCTATTGCAATCCAGTGTTTTGATGCTGTTAAAAAAAATGAGCGATGTGGAATTTATAAATTAAAAGTGATAGTTAATAATGATATAGTGGCTGATTATAAATTTGATTCTATTGTTTTAAATGATAAAAATAAGTTGACAATTGATGGCTTTGCATTTGAGAATTTATATGATGCAAAAGGTAATTATTTAGTGTGGTCTATTAATTATAAACAGGGTATCAATACAATAAATGTTATTGCAGAAGACTTTGCTGGCAATCAAACCTCAAAATCAATTAGCTTTATGGTGGTGCTTGATTTTAAATAATAAAGAGCTTTCATAGCAAGGAGGGGTATCTTTGTGTCGAACATGATTCTATTTTTTCGAAGGAAAAAAAATATCAAGCAAGTTGATATGGCTAAAGCTTTAAATGTTTCACCATCATATTTATGTAAAATAGAACGTGGGGTTCAGGAACCTACAGAGGAATTTAAGAGGATGTGTGCCAGATATTTAAATATAAGTGTATCAAAATTATTTCCTGAACGTGTAAAAAATTCTAAAGATGTAATAAATGATATTGTTACTGCCAAAAATAAAATATGGAATATTCGCATGGCAAAAGGTATTAAACAATATGAATTAGCAAAATTATTGCATTGTTCTCCATCATATCTATCAAAGGTTGAAAAGGGGTTGCAAGAACCTACCGAAGAATTTAAAAAAGTATGTGCAAAAGTTTTAAAAGTAAAAGAAATAGAGTTATTTACTTAACGTATCAGGTTTAATGAATACCTATGACTCTCTCGATACACTTACAATTTGTTATCATACTTGTGTGTTTGTTTTTTTCAGCATTTTTTTCCGGATCAGAGACAGTATTGTTTTCTTTTAAAAAGAGCGAGCTTATACGGTTTTCATTTTCAGAAAATAAATTAGAAAATCAAATCGCAAAATTTTTATCGTATCCGCATAATATTTTAATAACAATCCTTACTGGAAATTTATTTGTAAATATTTTAATATCTTCCCTGTCAACTTCATTTTTGCTAACTGTATGGCCACAGTATGGACATATTATTGCAATTCTTTTTGTTACTCCTGTTATCATTTTATTTGTTGAAATACTCCCAAAAATTGTATCGCTCTATAGCTATAAAACCATTGTTTATTATATTATGCCTGCGATATTATTTTTCCATAAGGTGTTACTACCTGTCAGATATGTTTTACTTTTCATATCAAATACTTTTATTAATGTATTCAAATTAAGAATAGATTCATCCTTTGATATTTCAGAAGATGATTTATCTATGGCTATTTATTATGGAGAGAAGTTTGGATTTTTATCACAAGATGAGAAGCAATTTATACATAATCTATTACGTTTTACAAAAAAAACTGCCGAAAATGCTATGATACATAGAAGCAAAACAATTTTCATACCCTATAATGCAACAATTTCTGAAGTTATAAGCATAGTTAAAGAAACAGGTATTGTGAGAGCCCCTGTATACAAGAATAATCTTGATACAATCGTGGGATTAATTGATTCAAGAGATATTGTTTCATATGCAACTGGTTTCAAAAAAGGTACATCAATAAAAAAGATCATATATCCAATTTATCATTATCCTGCTTCAAGAGCGCTGGGTGAACTTTTAGAAGAATTTTTGCGCAATAAGATTCAGATAGCAGTTATAGTTGATGAGTATGGTGGTACGCTGGGGATTGTTACCTTGAAAAGAATTATAGCCGAATTATTTGGGCGTGGGTATACATTATGGGAAGATACCCCTAAACCTGAAATAAAAAAAGAAAAGGGTGCTGTGATAATACCGGGTGATATGCAAATTGATGAATTTAATATGATGTTTAATGTTTCAATAGAATCATCAGAAAGCGAGACGATTGGTGGTTATATTATTGAAAAGTTAGGATACTTACCTAAACGTAGAGCATCCATAATGATTGATGATTATATAGTGACAGTTCGTTATGTTGCAAAAAACCGTATACAATCCATTGAAGTGAAACGAGCAGAATCATGATGAATATCTATATTGGTACACAAATTATAATATTGATATTTATACTTTTTTCTGCTTTTTTTTCTGCTACTGAAACAGCATTGGTTTCTGCAAATGTTTTATACATTCAAAATCTTATCAACAAAGGCAATAAAAAAGCAAAGGATATTCTTTACTTAATCGAAAATCCTGATAAAGCATTAACCATGCTTCTGATAGGTAATAATATTGCCAATATTGGAGCTACAGCGTTTATCACTTTTTTTGCAAGCAGAGCTCTTCTTATACATGATTCAAAATTATTTATAGTAACTATCGTCCAAACAATATTCTTTTTAATCTTTTGCGAACTTTTCCCAAAGATTTATTCACGTTCAAAGTCAGAAAAGATTTTATTTTTCAACTATTGGTTAATTAAGATTTTTAACATTTTGTTTATGCCATTAATATCGCTCATTATTTTTATTACTGATTTTGTAAAAAAAATTATTAACATAAACGACACCCAACTGCTGCCTATAAGTTCGCGAGATGAAATTGATACATTGTTTCGAGCTGTTGAGAAAGAAGGCATTATTGATTCACAACATTATATATATTTTAATGAGATACTTTCATTCAAAGACGTGCGCGCCAATGAGGTTATGACTCCTTTGATTGATATTATCTCAATAGAGAAGAATCAATCGATAAAACTATGTATTACGTTAATTGAGAAAACACGATTTTCACGAATTCCTGTTTTTGAAGAACGTGTTGATAACATTGTAGGCTACATCTACTATCAGGATATATTAAGAAACCCATTAATAAAAAATCTTCAGCAGATAATGCATCCACCACATTTTGTCCCTTCAACAAAAAAAATATATGACTTAATAAAGGAGATGGAAGCAAATAACGTTGCAATGGTTTTTGTGGTAAATGAATATGGCGCTGTAGAAGGATTGCTTACTGATGAGGATATAGCAGAAGAGATAGTTGGTGAAATACAAACAAGGGATCATCCTCAGGATGAATCAATTAAAGAGATAGCTCCATGGAAATACAGTATTGCCGGTAATTTAGATATTGAATTTTTTCAGCGCAGATTTGGTATAAAAATAGAAAAACATGATTTTGAAACGGTAGCTGGATTTTTATTATATCAAATGGGATATATACCAAAGCCAGGAGAAAAAATCCGCTACATGGATATAACATTCCAGATTGAAAGAGCAACTGATCGTGCAATTGAAAGGGTTATTGTAACTATACCAAAACGCAAAACTACTATTGCACAAGCATAGGACCCAAATCGTCTTTACCTGACAGAATGTGTACATGCAGATGCCATATTACCTGACCTGCAGCAGATCCATTATTAATGATAACGCGATACCCTTTATCCAATTTTTCCTGCTCAGCTATTTTTTTTATTGCAAGGAAAATATCATTGATGATATAGCTGTTTTTTGGGGTAAGTTCATCAATGTTTTTTATATGTTCTTTATGTACAACAAGTACGTGAAAGGGAGCTTGCGGGCTTATATCCCTGAATGCATAAACCTTATCATTTTCAAATACTTTGTTTGAAGGTGTTTTCCCTGTAATAATATCGCAGAATAAGCATCCCATAAATATTTCCTCCATTAAAAATTTATATTTACTATAGACCATGTGTTGATAAAATAGATTGTAAACTAAAAAAAATTCAAGAAAAATTTTAGAAAATGAGAACAATTAACGAAATACAGTATCTTGTTTATCCTCATAAAAATATTAATGATGAAATTGTTAAAAGATTTTATAGTACAGCAATACCTCATAAAATACCGTATAAAAACGAAGATGATCTTGTATTAATTGTAAATGAGTTGAAAGATAGTTGTATTGATTCAAAGGATGTTATTATCATAAAGCCGTTTTTAGGCAGATTTTATCAGGTTTGTCCTGGGTCGCCAAATATGATCTGTTGCAGGTACAGGGTTATTAATACCTGCTTTAATTGTTTATATAATTGCACTTATTGCTATATGCATATCTATTTGAACAGTTATGGTATTATACAGTTTAATAATACTGATCGACTTTTTGCTGAATTGAATAATTTCGTAACAACTTGTTCATCATCAATGGTCTATAGAATTGGTACCGGGGAATTTACCGATTCACTTATGATGGATGAAATAACCAATTTGGGAAGGCAATTGATACAATTTTTTTCTGTTCATGATACTATCTTTTTTGAATTAAAGACAAAATCATCCAGCGTTGATCATTTACTTGATGTTCAAACAAAAGGCAATGCAGTATTAGCATGGAGCTTAAATACCAGTGCTAATATAGCACTGTATGAGCATGGTACAGCATCGTTGACTGAAAGGATTAATGCAGCTGTTAAGGCTATTGATGCAGGTTATTATATTGCTTTCCATTTTGATCCCATTATTATGTATGATAATTGGGAAGAGGATTATTACAATATAATAGCATTATTGAAACAGTATATTAATCCACAGCGGGTTGTATGGATTTCGTTAGGAGGTTTTAGATATCACTTACATTTTAGAGAAATTTTACGGAACAAATTTAATCATGAAATGATGACAACAGGTGAAATGTTTCCGGGAAGGGATGGTAAATATCGTTATTTTAAACCTATACGAGTGAAAATGTATCATTTTATGTATAAGCATTTACAGGAACTATTTCATAAGACATATATATATCTATGTATGGAAACTGATGATGTATGGCATCAGATAACAGGAAAATATTTTAATTCAGCCGAGGAATTGGAATCAGATATGGCTAATCATTTATATAAACACTTTGTGCAAAAAAAAACCATTTTAGATTGACCGTGTGCTATATTGCATATTTATTGTAATTAATAAAGATTGTCATTGTATTTTATGTAATTATTAAATGGGAGTACATACATTGGAAATAATTGAGACAAAAGATCTGTTACGGGAATTGTCCCAAATAAAGAATGATATTGGTGAACTTTATACTACACTGAATATAGATGATAAAAAAAAGCAATTAAGCCTGCTAATAGAAGAAACGTTTAAAGAAAATTTTTGGCAGGATCAAGCGCACTGCACACAGATTCAACAGCAGATAACTCAATTTAAAAGAACTATCGAACCATTGGTTGCCTTAAAACAAGAAGTAGAAGATTCAATTGTTTTGCTGGAAATGGCCATTGATGAGAAAGATAATGACGTAATGAAGGATATTGGCAGCAAGATTGAGCAATTTCGCAACCGATTTGAGCAACTGGAAACATATGAATTGTTATCAGGTGCAGATGATGATAAAAATGCCATTATGACGATACATCCGGGTGCAGGTGGGACCGAATCTCAGGATTGGGCAAGTATGTTGATGCGCATGTACATGCGATGGGCTGAAGATAATGATTTTGAGGTTGAGGTGCTGGATTATATGCCTGATATTGAAGCAGGTATTAAAGAAGCAACCTTGCTTATTAAAGGCCAGTATGCTTATGGTTTTTTAAAAGGGGAAAGCGGTATCCACAGGTTGGTTCGTATTTCCCCATTTGATAGTAATCAGAGGCGACATACGTCATTTGCATCGGTAGATGTTATCCCTGAGGCACCAGACAATATTGATATTGATATAAAAGAATCTGATTTGCGGATAGATACTTACCGAGCATCAGGATCTGGCGGTCAACATGTTAACCGAACTGATTCAGCAGTGCGTATTACTCATATTCCAACCGGAATTGTTGCTCAATGTCAGAATGAACGTTCACAACATAAGAATAAAGCATATGCAATGAAAATTTTAAAATCAAGATTGTACGAACGGAAAAGACAGGAATTAGAGAAAGAAAAAATGGAAAAATTTGGTGAAAAGAAGGATATCGCATGGGGAAATCAAATACGTTCATATGTTTTTCATCCATACACAATGGTTAAGGATCATAGAACAGGGGAAGAAACGGGTTCGGTTGAATATGTTATGGATGGAGAAATTAATAAATTTATATATGCTTATTTAAAAAGCTTAAAAAATATTAATCGTAAATAAAAAAGCAATTCTTCACTTTGCTTATTTGTATTCAATGCATTATTGGATATTTAAAATATCTAAGCTTGACTATTTTTTTATTGCATAAATTATAATTAGTCATGTACTTATTATAATAAATACGAATATATACTCTATAGTTTTTAGTTATTAGTTGTTGGAATATCTTTTATAATTTCATTATGCATCAACAATAGTACGAAAGCATGAGTGATATATATTCGTAAAAATGTAATTATTCAATTATATGATAAATTATAAAAAATATATACTATATACACTTTCCCTATTGTTACTTATATTATTTATCATCATTAATGCAATAAATACTATCTTTGCTGCTGGTTCAGGAGGAACTTCAGGTGCAGATTTTCTGGAAATTGGGGTTGGGAGCCGTCCTTTAGGAATGGGCGAAGCTTTTACTGCAGAGGTTAATGATATAAACGCAATATATTACAATCCTGCAGGTCTTGCTACATTAAAATTTCCTGTAATGTCAATAATGCATCAGGAATTGATACTGGATTCACGGTTTGAAAATATATCATTAGCTTTACCTCTTTACGGTGGTTTTTTTGGATTTTCAACATCTGTTTTCTGGGTTCCCCCCTTTGACAAAATTGATATCAATGGTAATAAAGTAGGTACTGTTACTTTTTATAATGTTAGCGGCATTCTTTCGTATGGGTACTCACTGGGGTTTATGGAAATTGGTGGATCATTCAAGTATATTTATCAAAAGATAGATACCTTGCAATTACATTCTGTTGCCTTTGATGTAGGTATTTTAAAACGTATTACCATGTATTCCCCATTTGATGCTCCTATAAAAAATTTATCATTTGGTTTATCTGTTCAAAATATAGGAACCAATGCAAACGATGACAGTCTGCCACGGTTAATACGAGGCGGGGTTTCCTATAAAATGTCGCATTTTTTTGGGATTAATGTTGACTTTATAGAAAATGCCATTAATTCATCGGATCTTTATGATTTCACCTCCGGATTTAATGAAAGCTTTAGAGTAAATACCGGTATTGAGTTAAATTATCTTGATATCTTATTTTTCAGAACAGGCTATAGGTTTAATGATGCTGGAACATATACTTTTGGTATGGGTTTTAACTATGCAATTAAAAATGTTGCATTTGTCATAGATGCGTCATATCAGGATGCTGGAGTATTTGGACCAATCTACTCGTTCACAGTAACATTTAAACTTATTCCCAGGGTAATTACAATAGAGGATAAGCTAAAAGCTGAGGCACATTATCAACGTGGTATCAAATACTTTATAACGGATGATATAGATGGTGCCCTTGAAGAGTTTAAAAAAGCCAGTGATTATGATCCATACCACAAAAATGTTGATAAAAAAATAAAGGATCTGGAAGAACTTAAAGAGTTGAAGAGGCAAAATGAGTTACTTGAGAAAGAACAAAAGACAGTACAATGAAATGCGTGAAGTGACAGTTTATACAGACTATTGCCCCAATGCCCTGGGTTCAGTACTGTATCAATGCGGGAACACTCAGGTTATATGTGCTGTATCATGCTCAAACCAGGTGCCCCAGCATGCACTGGATAAAGGTACGGGATGGTTAACAGCAGAGTATAATGGTTAACAGCAGAGTATACATTGCTTCCCTATGCTACTGTTCCAAGAACAGAACGAAATAGGATAAAACCTGATGGAAGATCGGTTGAGATACAGCGTCTGATAGGACGCTGCTTGCGAACAGTGGTTGATTTAACTGCATTACAAAATATTGCATTGGTTGTTGACTGTGATGTTCTACAGGCTGATGGTGGTACACGTACTGCAGCCATTACCGGTGCATACATTGCTTTACAGATAGCTATCCAGAAATTGATACATCGCAATGTAATAGATGTTAACCCTGTAATTGCCATGGTTGCTGCAATATCAGCTGGATATATAGGTGATAGCTTACTGTTAGATTTAGACTATGCAGAGGATTCACAGTGTGACGTAGACATGAATCTTGTTATGGACAGCAATTACCAGATTATTGAAATTCAAGGTGCTGGTGAAAAACGTTCATATGCTTTCCATGAACTTGATTCCATGATAACTATCGCCAAAAAGGGTATAGAAAAACTCTTCCAGATACAAAATGAAATACTCAAATTGTGCTGATATTAGCCGAATATAAATATATAATTAAATATCCTATTTCAAAATAACCTGGATGGTATTACAATAATGCAAAAATTAATAATGATTATAATGTGTATTTTATGCTTTGATGTTGCATATGCTCAATATTACGTTCGCAATACAACGGTAATAGATACTCCTACTGCCTATACTATTGCACGTGGCACCTATCAATTATCATTTTTAGGTTATGACAACGGTGGAGTTGAACTAAAAGCATTTCTTGGACTGCACAATAATTTTTATCTTGGTGCTTCATTTGATTGTCAAAGTGCAATAGGGAAAGATGATCCTGATCCAAATGTTCCAGGCGTTGTAGGCAAGATAAAGTTTACCGATGGATGGGAGATGTTCCCCATTTCATTTGCCATTGGCTATGATTCATTCTACATTGGTGAAGAGGGTAAAACATATAATAGCAAAAATGATCTTGACCAGGTAATTTATGGCCCTTATTTTGTAATAACAAAACCTATATATCTTTTTGATGATGAACAGCATATACATTTTGGTATGCGAATGCCAACACAGCCCGATTATGTTCCCGAAGATACCTCATATTTTTTATCGTTTGATATTCCACTGGGTGATATGTTTGTTTTCAAAGCAGAGATGGAACGTGTTTATTATAATTTCAGTAATCCCGAGGATTGGCTTTATAATGTGGGCATGCGATATTCATACATGCAGCGACTGGGCATTGAATTTGATGTACTCTTCCAGAAGCATGAAAATCCAAACAGGATTATACGTATTGAATATATTAATGAGTTTTAATTATAGCGACATCAATTTAAATGACTTATTGAAAAAATGAGAAAAAAAATTATATTAATATATATGAGTAGTATAGTAGTTTTCTGTTCAATGATTTATGGTTATGCTTTCCTTACCAATCATAGTGGATATATATATGCTAATGATAAACGGCATTGTATCATAACAATAGTTAATACATTAAATGAAAAAATACAATGCAATGTTGAGATAGCTCTCACGGATGAAGAGCATGCAACTGGATTGATGAATAGAACTGCATTATGTGATGATTGCGGTATGCTGTTTGTTTTTGCAGATGAAACTTACCGAACTTTCTGGATGAAAGATACCGCTATTCCCTTATCGATTGCTTTTATTGATGCCAATGGTATTATCAATGATATGCATGATATGAATCCATTCCAGACTTTTCCAGAATACTCATCAAAATACCCTGCTCGTTATGCATTGGAAGTCAATAAAGGTTGGTTTAAAAAAAATGCCATATCAGTTGGTTCAAAGGTAATAATGCATGGATGCATCAGTAAATAGGATTCCTATTTCAGAAAAAGAAAGAGCAATCCTTATTGGTGTGTTGCTACCTGAAGCTGATGAATCAGAAATATCACATTCACTGGATGAATTAACACAATTGGTGCATACAGCAGGTGCAGTTGTAGTAACGCGCTATATTGTTAAGCGCATGGCTTTTGATCCAGCATACTTGATTGGAATGGGTAAACTTACTGAAATAAAGAACCTTATTGCAGAACAATCTATAAAACTTGTTGTTTTTGATCTAAATACAATCAGGCCGGTACAAATACGCAATTTAGAAAATTATTTACACTGCAGAGTTATAGGTAGAACTGAGGTTATTTTAGACATTTTTGCAAGACGAGCAAGAACAACAGAAGCAAAAATTCAGGTAGAGCTTGCACAACTTAACTATATCCTCCCGCGTCTCAAGGGTTTGGGTGGAGTTTTATCCCGTTTAGGTGGCGGAATAGGCACCAGAGGACCCGGAGAAAAGATGTTGGAAACTGACAGGAGACATATATTACGAAGAATAACAACACTGAAAAAAAAATTAATTCACATATCACATAGAAGAGATCTACAAAGGCAGCAACGTTTACATAATGAAATAATTGGTGCTGTAGTAGGTTATACAAATGCAGGTAAATCCACATTGGTAAATATATTGGCTAAAGATGATTTGTTTGTAGAGGATAGACTATTTGCTACCCTTGATCCATATACAAGAAGTGTTTATTTAGATAACCAACACAATGTATTACTTACAGATACCGTTGGATTTATTAACAATCTCCCGTCACATCTTATTGAATCATTTAAATCAACTCTTGAAGAAATAAAATATTCTGATTTTATTATTCATGTTGTTGGATTGGATATAAATATTGATAGGGCAGTAGCAGTTGTTGCCCATGAACTGCAATTGTTAGATTCTAATAATAAACCCAATATTTTATTTTTTAATAAATGCGATATTGTTTCGCCCGATGTTATACATCATGTACGGCTGTTATACCCTGATTCAATTATTGGTTCATGTTTAACTGGTGAAGGTATCATCAATTTAAAAGAAAGAATGATAAAAATAATTGAAACCACTCATCATAAAAAGCAGCAATCAATCATAAACAAAAACATTGAACTGAAATATCACCATTTAAATTGATTAATTCATGTAACAGCAGATGTCGAATATAATAGTATGGTATTTTAATGACAAATTTATATAGTTCTGGGTAGGCTTTGCATGTATGATTTTAAACGATATACCTTTCCTGAAAAAAGGAAAATAAATAATAGTATCTATGGATTTTTCTCTATTCTATTTATCCTTGTAATCTGTATTTTTACATTAATTCCCGGAAAATCAAATAACAAAGGAATTAGCGCAGCGTCTAATCTTAATTCAGTAGAAAATAAGCTTATCATCGATGGTGTTAAAATGGAAGATGATATGTCACCTGCTGAAACAGAAGGTGAGATTGTTTATGACGATAGTTTTGATGATGACATTGATATTAATAATATAGTAACTATCGAACACAATGATAAAAAGATAGATAAAAAGGATGACAAAAAGAAAGAAAAAAGTTTTGATATTGAAAAGCTTAAAAATAACGATAAGCGCTGGCATCTTTCTAAATATACAATAAAAAAAAATGATAATATATGGAAGATTGCAAAAAAGTTTAATGTTAATTATAAATTAATAATTATGGCTAATGAAATTGATAACCCTGATTTATTAAAACCAGGGAAAACTATAATGGTTCCCAATAAAAATGGAGTATTGTACCAGGTTAAAAAGGGTGAGTCACTATATGTAATTGCTCGCCAGTATAATGTTTCTCCTGATAGGATTATAAAACATAATGAATTGAAAAATGCTAATAAAGTACTGTCTGGTCAGAAAATATTTATTCCTGATGCAGTAGAGGTGATAAAAAAAAATCCCGGTGATGTATTGAGAGATAATAAATCAATTGCAAAAAATAATGTTACCGGGAATATTAATAAATCAAATAATATAAATCTTTCACTGTTGTGGCCTGTTCAGGGTAAAATTACTTCCGGATTTGGAACTCGAAGGAATCCATTAGGTAAAGGTAAGCAATTTCACTGTGGATTAGATATCAGTTGTGAACCTGGTACTACCGTCAAAGCTGCTTTAGATGGTAATGTTATATTTTCAGGGTGGAAAGATGGCTATGGTAATGTTATAATCCTTAAGCATGATAAAGGCTATATAACTGTTTATGGACATAATAGCAATAATTTAGTTGTGGAAGGCGATACTGTAGAAAAAGGTCAGGAAATTGCAAAAAGTGGCATGACAGGTTCAGTTACAGGAGCACATTTGCATTTTGAAATCCGCAAATATTTAACTCCTTTAAATCCCTTGCTATATTTTAAGGAAAAATAGATAATGAAAAATTTTCCATCCATAATAATTATAAAAATATTTTTTTTCATTACATTTTGTTTACTGATTGAGATAACAATTTTTCCGGATACTCATATGAAATATGATAATCCCAATCAGATTATTAAAATATTTTATACTCAAAATGATTATGTTGCATGGAAGGCGATAGTTAAGGGTAGAATTTTAAGTATTGGTGTAAGAGAAGATGCTGCAAAACAGGAGTTAACACGTACTGTACAACCAAAAACGAAAATAACTGCACGATTATATAATACCGAAGGAATACATAAGGGTACTACACTGTTTATTATTAATTCAAATAATTTGATTGTTTCGCGTTTTACCGTTGAAAACATATTTCACTCACAATCATTTGGGGATATGCTTATTGGTTATGGATATTTTAGGTTGTCAACTATTGGTGATAGGGTTGTACAACGTTTTGATGGAGCATATCCAGAATATGCTAAAGTCCATAAAGCAAGAGGCGATTATTATGTTAATATAGGTGATTATGGTAATGCCATAAAAGAATATAATGAAGCAATCATAATGGATATGAATTATCCTGAAACGCATTTAGCATTAGGAAAACTATATTATAATGATAATGTTTATCAGTTTGCATTTACAGAATTTGAACAAGCATATAAAAATAAAGATAGAATGGTAGATAAACAGGATTATTATGAATTGTTATATTTAATGGCTAAAACACGATATATTGAAGCATATGAAACCAACATACCTAAGAAATTAAAGGAACACTATCTTAAAGAAGGTATGAAATATGCAAATGAGGCACTTTCAATAAATCCTGAAGCCGTGGAACTATTGTATATGCTGGGAGTTATGTATTATAAAAGTCCTGAACCAGATGATGTGGCTGCTAAAAAAACATTTGAAAAAATTATTGAGCTTGACCCTACACATATTGATGCATACATTGCCTTATCGGAATTGTATCTAAAGCATAAAAATAAAGATAAAGCAAGTTACTATTCACAAAAAGCACTGACGATAGACCCTGCAAATGAACGTGCACGATTTCTCTACAGGATGACAAAGGAAAAATAATAAATTAAGCATACCATTATATTGTATATGTTAAAGTATATAATTTTTTGTAAAGTTGCGTGTATTGTGCTCTTTGAATTGATATTCAAAAAAATTGACTTGACTGTAAGTAGCATTTTTTACTATGATTCTTGCCTGTACCATGAAACAAATATTTTATAATAAAAAAAATAAATAATAGGTAATAGTATATGATTACTGTAATGCAAAATGAAATAGTGCAATCGCTTTTGCCGTTGATTATCATAAATGCAATTACTCTTTTGAGTTGCATTATATTCATTTTTATTTATCCACGAAGGAAAAAAGATCCTGAGATAGCAAGTCGAATGCATGAAACATTTTTAGGTTTATTTTTCAGAGAATATTGGTACTGGCTTAATAAGCCTTTTATTAATTTCTTTATTTATTTTAAAATTAAACCTAATGCGATTACAACTCTATCGCTTATTACAGCTTTTATAAGTGCTTATTATTTTTATAGTGGAAATTTTGGTTTGGCAGGATGGATATTAATTGTTAGTGCTACCCTTGATATTATTGATGGAAGGGTTGCAAGGAGTACTAACACCGTTACAAAATCTGGAGCATACTGGGATTCATGTGCTGATAGATACAGTGAAGGTGTTGTGTTATTAGGCATTGCACTTTATTATCAAAATAATTTTATTGCATGCCTTGCCACTATTGCTACATTAATTGGTTCGGAATTAGTAAGTTATACCAAAGCACGAGGTGAAGCTATTGGCATAACTACTACGCGAGGTGTTATGCAGCGTGCAGAGCGCTTGTTTACTTTATGCATAGTTTCAGTGTTGCATCCCTTTTTCCAGGTACTATTTAAAAATACAAATGTAAATCCTGAAATAGTTATGATTAGCGCTATGATACTAATGGCTGTTGCTACTAATCTTACAGCAATTACCAGACTGCGAACTATTTTCATGGAGATTAAAAGACAAGAGAACAATGCATGAAAAGACTTTTTCAATTAAAACACTGGGATGTAAATGCAATCAATATGAATCTGCACAGATAGCCTCACAATTGTTAGCCTCTGGTTTTACTGCTGTGCCATTTGGAAGCTTAGCTGACATTGTTATCATCAATACCTGTACGGTAACGGATAAAAGCAATAAAAAGTGCCGCAACTATATACGGCAGGGTGCGCGGTTTTCAAAATCAGGTGGTGTTATCGTTACTGGATGTATGGTACAAACCCATAAACATGAAATTGAAACAATGGATGAAGTTATTGCTGCTTATACCAATGAACAAAAAGGGCAATTGATTTCATTACTAGGAACTATCGACAACACAAAGCAAAAGTCTTTAAATCATTTTGAAACTAAAACATCTCCATTTGCCTTACCCTATATGCGTACCCGTGGTTATATTAAGATTCAGGATGGCTGTGACGGTCATTGTTCTTATTGTATTGTTCCAGCAGTGCGTGGTGTACCACAATCCCGGCCAATAGATGATGTTATCAATCATGCCCGCTACCTTATTGATTCACAATGTCCCGAGATTGTTTTAACGGGTATAACCATTGGTAAATATCATGATAAAGGTTACTCGCTTGCGCAGCTTATTGAAAAAATTGTTCAACTGGATGGCAAATTCAGGGTCAGGGTTACGTCGGTTGAGCCTGTTCATGTTGATGATGGACTTCTTGCCATGCTTTCTCACCATAAGGTTTGCAATCATATACATCTGCCGCTGCAATCGGGCTCTGATGCTGTTTTAAAACACATGCGTCGTCCCTATAATTTTACTTATTACATGCATTGTGTTGAAAAAATGAAAAGGGTACTGCCTGATATAGCTATTGGTACTGATATAATTGTAGGGTATCCAGTTGAGGGCGATAGTGACTTTGCATTGACCTTGCAGGCTGTCACTGAGTGCCAGTTTGCATATATTCATCAGTTTACCTATTCGCCGCGTGAAGGTACTTGCTCCAGTGAATGTAAAACTATCCCTCATGACATTGTTGCGATGAGAGCAGAGCAATTGCGAAATGCTGCACAAAAATGTTCATTACAGTATAAAAAACAATTTATCCATGCAACACGGGAAGCTGTTATTGAAAAAGGTAATGATAGTATAGTAGCCCTCACAGACAATTATCTCAAGGTAAAACTTGAAAGTAATCATCATACCAGAAGTAAGGTAGGACAGCTATTACCTGTTACCATCACCACTAATTCAAGTACAGGTTTGCAGGGTAAAATTGCCTGTGATAACTAATACTATGCATCGAATCACAGGTCAGGAACTACAAATCATAGTAAACTAACAAATCACGGTGGGCATTTTGCGCATATAGACTGGAATAACGAAGTAGATAGGTATCTATCGCCACGATCGGGCAGTATGGTGACAACATTACCATGCTTCATACCTTGTGCAACCTTCACAGCGCCAGCAACAGCAGCACCGCTTGACATACCACAGAATAATCCTTCCTGTAAGGCTAATTTTCGTGAATACTCAAAGGCAGTTTCATCATCAATGGTGATAATATCATCTAATAAGCCGGGATCATAAATTTCAGGAACTATCGCCTCCTGCATATTTTTTAAACCCTGTATGGAATGACCGGGTGGAGGCTCAACACCAATAATCTTGATTGAAGAATTATGTTCTTTAAGGCGACGGGCAACTCCCATAATGGTACCGGTAGTACCCAATCCTGCTACGAAAGCGTCAATAGCGCCTGCTGTTTGTTGAAGAATTTCAACGCCGGTAGTTTCATAGTGCGCCATGACATTGGCAGGATTTGAAAATTGATTGGGCATAAAATAGGTTGGGTCTTCCATGCACATCTTCTGAGCCTGGATAATTGCACCATCAGTTCCCATACAACCGTCTGTCAATATCAGGTGTGCACCAAATGCAATTAAGGTGTGCTGACGTTCAACACTTACACATGAAGGCATGCACAGCGTTACCTGAAAACCTAACACCGAGCCAACCATAGCCAGACCAATCCCTGTGTTGCCGCTGGTGGGTTCTAAAATTATTTTATCATGAGTTAACCTGCCAGATTCAATAGCGGACTTAATCATGTACCATGCGGTTCGATCTTTTATAGATCCGCTGGGATTGGTACCTTCAAATTTAGCTAAAATTGTTGTATTGGAAGGTGAAAGTTTCGTAAGTTCAATGAGAGGTGTATTGCCTATTGCAGCAATTAATGAATGTGCTGGAAGCTGAATTTTATTATTAATTTTATGCATGATGGCTACATTACAGTATCACAAATAATAATGGTAATGGTATATAAAAATAGTATATACCACAATCACTACAAAGTATATCACATGGGTGATAGAAAATACATATAATTTTAAAAGCAAGCATAGAGATTTTTTATAACGTAAATGATGGAACAAATAAAAATTAACACATATGAGCGGGTGATGGGACTCGAACCCACGGCGTTCAGCTTGGGAAGCTGACATTCTACCACTGAATTACACCCGCTTTGATAATTGTGAGGTAACCATAACAAAAGGGTATTAATTTTGCAATTATTTTTTGGAAAGTATGACATCTACATCATTGCAGAAGTAAAATTTATGGCTTTATAGTTTGTTTCAAATATTTTTTCCTGTATGTTCAATGGGAACATCCTTCGTACCGTGAAAAGGCAAGGTTAAAGGATGTTGCGGAGTTAAATCCGACCGATATGCCTATAGACAGTATGGATCGTTTTGGTTCCTCAAGCAGCATTTTCTTCGCTTCTTCTATTCTGAATTCGTTCACAAACCCAGAAAAATTCTTATTCAACTTCTCATTTAATATCCGGGAGAGTTGTTGTTGCCTTATGTCAAGTTCATCGGCAAGCTGCGACAGGGATAGCTCCTCGTCTGCAAAAGCTTTTTCCTCGTTCATGATGTACATAAGTAGCTGTACCGTTCTGTCAATGTCGAGTCTATTTATCTTTGAGTGTTCATACCGTGCCTTGAGGGTTTCAGCCTTTAATAAACGATTAAAGTCAGGATGACGCTGAGTAGATAGAAACACTCCGGTAAGGGTAGCATTTGCCATCAGCACTGACCACCTTGTAAGTTCGGTTGAAAAAAATCTTCCGCAGCCATAAGTGCTGTTGAAAGGATAATACAGTACGGGAATAGCTTCTTACAAACGCCCCATTCATGTAGAGTTATGGCCCGTTTGCCAGCAATTCCCTATGAACAAGACAGGGAAGGTTGATTTAATGGCACTTATAGAAAAAGCAAAGGAAATAACGGAAGAGTTGCGGAAACAGGGGAAGTGGGATGCAAAGTAACGGTAGTAATTGACATACATGACGGCGGGAGTTGTACCGCCGTTTTTTTTTTTGATTAAAAAGTGCATCACGGTATTTCATTATAATTCTTTTTTATTTCATTATGGTAAAAGGAGTGCCATTTTAAATGGCATTCTTTATTTTGTACTATCAATTATTTAATCTGTTTCACCAAAAAGATATGGTATACTATATTTGTAGTGATTCCAATAATGTATGTTTTATAATTTTAGTTGAATTTTTTATAGTGGATAAAACATTCCATTGTATAAATAATTATTAATGGTAGCATATCGTGTTAATATAATAACATTATTTATTACAAATAAGTAAAAAAGAATAGGAGGTTTAATTTTTTAATTGAAATATAATGTTATTTTTAGAGGATTGTACATAGTAATCTTTAGTAGTTATATTTATTGTATCAATCATTAAATTTTTAATATCTATAATATTATTAATAAATATTAAAAGAGGTAATATGGCAAGCTTAGATGCGGTTGTTAAACAGGTTGTTTCAAAGTATGGTAACGACAAAACCCGTCTTATGGACATTATTTCTGATGTTCAGAATGAACTGGGTTGTGTGTCGGATGATGCTGTTGTTCAGATTGCCAGGGCATTAAATATCTCAACAGTGGATGTAGATGGTGTTATCACCTTCTATCACTTTTTCACTAAAACGCCCAGAGGTAAATATACAATATATCTGAATAACAGTGCAGTAGCTATCATGAAGGGTCGTGCTGCTGTTGCTAAAGCGTTTGAAGAAGCAGCGGGTTGTACGTTTGGCAAGACAACTTCAGATGGCCTTATAGGGTTGTATGATACTTCGTGTATCGGAATGAATGACCAGGAGCCTGCTGCAATAATTAATGGGGTTGTATTTACTCATTTAAGTAAGGATAAAGTACAAGATATCGTAGCAGGTATGAAAGCTGGTAAAAAGATTAACGATCTTGTGAAAGAATACGGAGATGGAGCAAATCAATCAGAGCTTGTTCGCTCTATGGTAAAGAACAACATTATGAGGAAAGGTCCTGTATTGTTTGCACCATATGAAAAGGGAGCAGCAATTAAGGTTGCACTTGCAAAGAAACCTGAAGATGTAATTGAAGAAGTTAAAATTGCTAATTTGCGCGGTAGAGGTGGTGCAGGATTCCCAACAGGTATGAAGTGGGAATTTTGCAGAAAAGCTCAGGGTGCAAAACACTATGTTGTATGTAACGCTGATGAAGGTGAACCAGGAACCTTCAAAGATAGGGTGATTTTAACTGAATTACCTCATATGCTTTTTGAGGGTATGGCAATTGCAGGTTATGCTGTTGGTGCAAGTGAAGGAGTTCTTTATTTGCGGGCTGAATACCTGTATTTGAAAAAGTATCTTGAAAAGATACTTGATGATTTAAAAGCTAAAAATATTTTAGGTAAAAATATTGCCGGTAAAGGATTTGACTTTGATATTAGAATTCAGATGGGTGCAGGTGCTTATATTTGTGGTGAAGAATCAGCACTCATTGAATCAGCTGAAGGAAAACGAGGAGAACCTCGAAACAGACCACCATTCCCGGTAGAAAAAGGATATCTTGGATATCCAACAACAGTAAATAATGTTGAAACTCTTTGCTGTACAACACGCATAATGCTGGAAGGCGGCGAATGGTTTGCAAAGATGGGTACGGCGCAATCCAAAGGTACCAAGCTATTGAGTGTCTCAGGAGATTGCGATAATCCTGGAGTATATGAGGTTGAATTTGGGACAACTATCTCAACATTATTAGAATTAGTTGGCGGAAGAACTGCAAAAGCAGTGCAGGTTGGTGGCCCTTCTGGAACATGTATAGGAAAGAAAGATTTTGGAAGAAGGATTTGTTTTGATGATTTAGCCACAGGCGGTTCTATAATAATAATAGGGCCAAACCGTGATTTGCTTGAGATAGTACATAATTTTATGGACTTTTTTGTTGAAGAGTCATGTGGATGGTGTGTTCCTTGTAGAGCAGGTAACGTTATATTGAAACAAAAACTGGAAAAGATAATATCCGGTAAAGCTTCAGCAAAGGATATTCAAGAACTGGAAGAATGGTGTAGAATAGTTAAAGCTACAAGCCGATGTGGTCTTGGACAAACTTCACCTAATCCAATTTATACAACAATCCAGAATTTCAGAGAGATATATGAAGCAAAAGTTAAGAAGGATACTGATTATGTATCCACATTTGATCTTTTAGCTGCTGTCGAAGAATCATGTAAAACAGCAGGAAGAATTCCAAAGGTAGAGGAACATTAATATGAGTACAATAAATTTTACTATAGATGGAAAATCCTGTAAAGCAAAGCCAGGTCAAACTATTGTAGAAGCCTCAAAAGATAATGGCATTTATATTCCTACTTTATGCCATTTTGAAGGTTTGAAACCTGCTGGTACATGTCGTATTTGTACAGTTAAGGTTGGTGGCAGAAATATGGCTGCATGTACAACACCAGTAACAGAAGGCATGGTTGTAGAAAACAAAACATCTGAACTTGAAGATTATCGCAAAGCCATTGTTGAAATGCTTTTTGTAGAAGGCAATCACATGTGTCCAACATGCGAAAAAAGTGGTAATTGTGAGTTGCAGGCTTTAGGATATCGCTATAAAATGATGGCACCTCGATTCCCATTTTTGTTTCCTCAACGAACGCTTGATGCTTCTTTGCCAAAGATAATTATTGAACGCAATAGATGTGTTCAGTGCTTACGGTGTGTTCGTGGTATTACAACATCAGATGGTAAGCGTATTTTTGGTATGGTTAACAGGGGTGGTCATGTAGAAATTACAGTGGATAAGGAATTAGCTGCCAATATAACCGATGATATGGCAAAAAAGGCTATGGATTTATGCCCTGTTGGTGCTATCTTAAAGAAGGAAGTAGGTTTTGCAATACCAATTGGTAAACGTAAATTTGATGCTAAACCAATAGGTAGTGAAATTGAAAAAATGTAATGATTATCATAATGAAGATTGATGGAGGAATACAATGAGTAAACCCGTTGTCGCAACAGCTTCACTGGCAGGTTGTTTTGGATGCCATATGTCTTTACTGGACATTGATGATAGAATTTTAAAATTAATTGAATTGGTAGAATTTAATAAATCTCCAATTGATGATATCAAAACATTTACTAAGCAGTGTGATATTGGATTGATAGAAGGGGGATGCTGCAATAGTGAGAATGTTGAAAATTTGAAACTTTTCCGAAAGAATTGTAAGATATTAATATCAGTAGGGGAATGTGCTATAATGGGCGGATTGCCTGCAATGCGTAATGGCATTTCAGTGAAAGAATGTTTAGAAGAAGCATACCTTAAATGCCCAACAGTTGATGATAATATAATTCCAAACGATGATGAATTGCCAATGATTCTTGATAAAGTGTATCCATGCCATGAAATAGTGAAAATTGACTATTTTTTGCCGGGATGCCCTCCACGTGCAGATTTAATCTGGGAAGCATTGGTTGCACTTCTGACAGGTAAAGAGTTAGATTTACCATATGAAGTTGTTAAGTTTGATTAATTTTTTTCAGGAGATGAAATTATATGGCTAGAAAAATAACGATAGAACCTGTAACAAGGGTAGAAGGTCATGGTAAAGTGACCATTCAGCTTGATCCTCAGAACAATGTTTTGGAATCAAGGTTCCATATTGTTGAATTCAGAGGATTTGAACGTTTTGTACAGGGCAGACCATACTGGGAAGCACCTGTTTTAGTGCAACGCCTCTGTGGAATATGTCCTGTTAGCCATCATTTAGCAGCAGCTAAAGCGATGGATGTTATTGTTGGTGCTGGACCTGATGGATTAACACCAACTGCTGAAAAGATGCGCAGATTAATGCATTATGGACAGATGTTCCAATCACATGCATTACACTTTTTTCATCTTGTATCACCTGATTTACTGTTTGGTGTAGATGCTGATCCAGCTATCAGAAATGTTATTGGTGTTGCTCTAAAATTTCCCGATTTAGCAGTTCAGGGTGTTATGATGCGTAAATTTGGGCAGGAAATAATTAGAGCAACTGCCGGTAAGAAAATACATGGTACAGGTGCCATCCCTGGTGGTATTAATAAAAATTTAAGTATTCAGGAACGGGATGAGTTCCTTAAAGGTCAAGACCCAATGAATATTACAAAGATGATAGAGTGGGCAAAGGCTGCTTTAGATATATTCAAAGATTACCATAAAAAGAATAAAGATTTTATCGATAGCTTTGCAACATTCCCATCAAGTCATTTAAGCCTTGTTAGAAAAGATGGAGCTCTTGATCTTTACCATGGTGTTTTACGAGCAGTTGATTCTGACGGTAAGAAAATATTGAATGATGTGGACTACCAGGATTATTTGAAATATGTTGGTGAGGAAGTGAAATCATGGAGTTATATGAAATTCCCATATCTCAAATCGCTGGGTAAAAAAGATGGTTGGTACAGAGTTGGTCCGCTGGCACGTCTGAATACTGCAGATTTTATACCAACGCCATTAGCTCAAAAAGAATTTGAAGAATTTAAAGCATATACAAAGGGCAAACCCAATAACATGTCAATGCATATGCATTGGGCACGATTGATAGAATTATTACATTCAGCTGAAATGATAGAACAGCTTTTAAAAGATTCAGATCTTCAAGGTGATAAACTGGTTGCTAAAGGAAAGAAAGTTAAAGAAGGCGTTGGCTTAATAGAAGCACCTCGAGGAACCTTATTCCATCATTATCGTATTAATGATAACGATCAGATTGAAATGGCTAATTTGATAGTATCGACAACAAACAACAATGAACCTATGAATAGAGCTGTTAATTGGGTAGCTATGAATACCATCAATGGAAAGAAGGAAATAACTGAAGGTATGCTCAATGCAGTTGAGGTAGCAATACGTGCATATGATCCTTGCTTAAGTTGTGCAACTCATGCAATTGGTAATATGCCTCTTGAAGTTTCACTTGTAGATGCTGACGGTAACATACTGGATCAAAAAAGGAAATAGCAATGCCAGATGTTAAGTGCTTAATATACGGATATGGTAATCCTGGACGTCAGGATGATGGATTGGGTATAGAACTGGCAACCATGGTAGAAAATAATCCACAATTAAAACATCATGTTGATGTTGATTATAATTATCAGCTCAATATTGAAGATGCATTGACTATTTCAGAATATGATAAAGTAATATTTATTGATGCAGCATTTAACATTGATAAACCATTTGTATTTTATACAATTCAGCCGGCAGATACCATAACGTTCACTACGCACTATTTGTCGGCTGAATCTATAGTTGCTCTTTGCAATGATTTGTATAAAAAGCAACCTGAAAGTTATATGCTTGCAATACAGGGGTATAACTGGGAATTAGGATTACCGATGTCAGAACAGGCAAATTCTAATTTGCAGCTTGCATATAATTTTATTTCAGAAGTTATTTTGAATCGTTTTTCATGTTGTATTACAGGTTAAACTTTATTTTAGATTAAAATCAGGAGTGATAGTATGGCAAGTAAAAAACTGATATTAGTAATTGATGATGATCCAGATATTTTAGATTCAATTAAAGCTATTCTTACAGCTAATGCATTTGATGTTGTTACTGCAATGAGTGGCAAGGAAGGCATCGAAGCTGTAAGTAAAACCAAGCCGGATTTAATTTTATGCGACATGATGATGGAAAGGATAGATGCTGGTACAAAAGTTGCTCAGGAATTAAAAAAGGATAACCCCAATTTACCTATTTATCTATTAAGTAGTATTGGAACAGCCACTGCAACCAATATTGAAATTGATAAATTAGGTTTTAATGGTGTTTTTCAAAAACCAGTCAATCCCGATAATCTTGTTGCAACAATTAAGAATGTGCTAAATATATCATAATATGCATTGCTTAATCATTTCGCTTTTCAATACAAAAGCGGGTTTAATTAACCCGCTTTTGTATTAACTAATATTGGTGATAGATACTATTTATCTAAAGCCTTTACTGCAGGGAGCACTTTCCCTTCCATAAGTTCTAGAAAAGCACCACCTGCTGTGGAAATATATGTCATCTTATTTGCATAGCCTGAAGCATTTATTGCAGCACCAGTATCACCACCGCCAATAACGCTGGTACAAGCTGACTCAGCTACCACTTTGGCAATTTCATTGGTTCCATCAGCAAAATCTTTTGTTTCAAATGCTCCTAATGGCCCATTCCATATTATTGTTTTGGATTGTTTAATGACATCGGAAAATTTTTTGCGAGTTATTGGACCTATGTCAACACCCTCTTTGTTATCAGGAATATTATTAATGGGAACTACTTCTTTCCCTTCGGGACTATCAAATTTGTTAGCAACAATAATATCTTCAGGTAACATCAAATTAACATTATATTTCTTTGCAAGCTCCATAATTTCTTTTGCAGTAGCAAGGTGATCATCTTCCACAACTGATTTGCCAACATTGTAGCCCAATGCTTTTAAAAATGTATATGACATGCCACCGCCAATAAGAAGATTATTAACTTTAGGAATAATATTTTTTAAAACATCAATTTTTGTAGAAATTTTGATGCCACCTATTATAGCGGTTACTGGTTTTTCAGGATGTACCAGCGCTTTCTTAAAATACTCCAGTTCTTCTTTCATTAAAAAGCCAGCAACACATTCTTTTACATACCGCGTTATAGCCTCATTTGAAGCATGGCCTCGATGAGCAGTGGCAAATGCATCGTTAACATATACATCTGTCAATGAACCCAAAAGCTTACCAAAACTTTCATCATTTTTTTCTTCTTCTGGATAAAATCTAATATTTTCAAGTAAAACGACATCACCTGGTTTTAGTTTGTTTATTTCTTCCTGAATTCCTTGAGTTATAGGTTTGTCTATAAAAAGTACTTCTTTTTTTAACAATTCAGATAAACGTTTAGCTACTGGTTTTAGTGACATTTCCGGGACTATCTTTCCTTTTGGTCTTCCTAAATGTGAAACAAGTATAACAATGGCATTTTGTTTAAGGCAATATTCAATAGTAGGTAATGTTGCGGTAATTCGTGTATCATCAGTGATGTTCATGTTTTTATCATACGGAACATTAAAATCAGCTCTAATCATAACTTTTTTATTGTTGACGTTAATCTGGTCAAGATATTTAATTGCCATATTTCACCTCATAAAATATTATTTTAAATAATTCTATTTTAATTCAATATCAAAAAATTATTAAAAAAAAGTCAAATAGTTATTGCGATAGTTCCTTGCGTTTTTTCCGTATAACCATAAATTTTGATATTATGATAGACAGTTCGTATAATAACATTAATGGAAGAGCTACAAGGGATAGTGTCAATGGATCAGTTGTAGGAGTTATTACAGCAGCAAAAATCCATATAAGAACTATTGCATATTTGCGTTTGCTAATTAAAAATGATGGTGAAACAATTCCTATGCGTGTCAATATCATAATGATAATAGGCATTTCAAATGTAATACCTATTGCAATTGAAAAAAGAACAGCAAAGTTGAAATATTTTGATGCATTAATCATATTGTCCATGTCTGGAGGTGTAAAGTTTAAAAGAACTTTAATTGAAAGAGGTAGAAGATAAAAGTATGTCATAGATAAACCACCATAAAATAAAAAAATTGCTGCTACACTTGAATATTTAGCAAATTTACGATTTTCAATGGCGACAGCCGGCTTAATATACTGCCATAATTGATATACTAAAAGTGGCAAACCTATTAGCAAACCACTTACAAACGATGCTTTTAGCCTCAAGGTAAAACCTTCAACAAGATTAAATATATTTAGTTTATATCCTGAATCAATAAATGGTCGATTAATTGCATCCAGAAGAATATCCGAAAAATAAAATCCTATGATGGTTAATCCCAAAATAGTTATCAGGACTATTAATAACCTAGAACGAAACTCATCCAGATGATCTACTATATTCATTGGTTTATCACCTCGACTAAGTGCTGCAGGATCAACTTCATTTTCTTCTATTTCAGATTTAGAAGTTTGATCATTATCAGCTTCTTTAATCAGTTCATCTATCAAGTTTTTCTTTTCTTGTTTTTGTTGATTGTTGCTAAGATCTTCACTGTTAGTGGATAGGGATTTCTTTTTCCTTGTGACTTTAGTTTCTTTTTTTTGGGAATTTTTTCTTTTCTTCCCGGAATTATTTTTGGTGCTATCATTTTTTGGTTTTTGTTCACGTGCCAATGTCATACCTCAATATTTTAAAATATAGAATTATGGGCGCTTCTAAAAATGTTTTTCATAATCATTATTGAAAAAATCATATACCATTTTACCAAACGCTTGTGCCCATAAGGGGACATCAAAAATATAATTATTAGAAGCTGCTGTATAATTGTATAAGATAACTTAATTATCTAAAAAATTGTCAAGCTATTATAATAATTAAAATTTAATATATTGAGTTATTTTGATAAAACTTGACAATATACTATTAATATAGTATCATACCATATCTTAATAATACTATTAACTAAGTGTTTAGTCTAAAATGTTTAATGATTATACACATCTTGATGCTGTTGTTATTCCTATTATTATTTGCGATAATAAAGGCAAAGTTAAGTATGTAAATAATGCATTCAGAACAACTAAATATTCTCATTCAAGTGACAATGAACTATTGAACCAACAATCTGTTTTTACAATTTTTACACTTAATGAAAATCAAAAAAGTGAATTTAAAAAAGTTATTAATAATGAATTAAACAATATTACGATTATATTAGATACATTTCAATTATTGATAAGTAAGATAAAAAGAAATCGCACATTAGTTCAAATTTTTAAAACACATAAGGATTTTAATACTGCATTACATATGTATAATGCAAATGTAGATAGTTTTAAGAATACTTTTGCTCCATTTTTTTCTGCTTTTGATTTACTTGATGATCTCATCCATATAACTGATAAAGATGGATGTATCATATATGCAAATAAAGCACTCAATAAATTATATGGCGATATTAAAGGGCAATATTGCTATTCGGTATTTAGTAAATATGATAATTATTGTCCTGACTGCAAGATGAGTTTAGTAATAAATGGGAGTACCATACGGTATGAAGCAAAATTAGAAAAGAATGGTCAATACTATGATATCATTAATTCTCCATTTATCGATTTTGATGGTAATATTTATAAAATATCTATAATGCGTAACCTTGAAGAGATTATAGATAAACAAAATACTCTCTTATTATTTCAGAATGCGATTAACAGATCAAGAAATCTTGTAAGTTTTTTCAAGGAAAATGGTGAAATTTCATACGCAAATGATACTTTTATACAATATTTTGGAGAACAATATAAAAAAGATATCAATTTTTTAAAACTCATAAATTGTACTAACGATGAATTATTTTATGATGTAGTTGATAAAGAAATATCCTTAACACTTAATAATAATCTTATATTTCTTAAAATATTTATTTATCCCATTCATTCTAGTGATAATGAAATTATTTTTGTTTTTATAGCAAGTGATATAACCAATTTGAAAAAATTAGAAAAACAACTTGCTGTTGAGCGCAATTACTTTAAAAGTATAATCGATAATACCATAGATGGGTTTTTTGTTATTAATAAAAATCATAATCTCATTGATTGCAACCCTGCCTTTTTAAAAATGTTTGATCTATCATATGATAATTTTAAGAATATTCGCATGGAAGATCTTTTTGATTCACAATATAAAAAGGATTTTGATAAAAAAATTAATTATTTGAACAAAACAGGAATATCACAGATTACAGAAGTTAGCCATACTAAAAATGGTTTTAAAAATTATATTATAAGTTTAAATAAATTAACTTCGTCAGAAATAGATGATGCACAATATTATGGATTTGTAAAAGATATAACAGATATTACCCGGCTGCATAAAATTATTGAGAATGAAAGAAATTATAACCGGCGGATTATTGAAACGGTACAGCTTGGATTTGTAGTAATAAATGAATTTGGTGAAATTATTGACTATAATAATGCATTTCTTGATTTAATAGGGTGTAATGGTAAAAATGTAAAGGGTGAAATATATAAGTCTTTCATCATACCGGTATCAAGGGATATAATGGAAAATTTCAATGTAGTATCATCAAATAATCCAATTGAATTTGAAGCAATTATTCAAAGTTCCGACAATAATAATAAAAATGTTATAATATCAATGTCTAAATTATATGATATACTGGGAAACTATCTGGGAAATTTTGCTTTTATACGAGATATTACTCATCAAAAGAAAATTGAAAATGAGATCCTATATCAAACAAATAAGGTAATTGAGTTAGTAAATTCATTAACCCAATTTACTGCCAATGTTGTACGAATAGATACGATAGATAACCTGTTATTTGCAATATCATCATTTATACAACAACTCATTAACCCGGATTATACAGAAATTTTTATTAATAACAATACCATATTTGTAAGTCATAAGTTTAATAATGGCGTACATACTGTTAATAATACTGAAATAAGTCAAAAGACGTCTTTTGTAGTTCAAAAATTAACAAAAAATAAAACTATACTATATATCTCAAATCCATTAATAGAATTAAATGATGAAGATCAATTGCATTTTAAAAATATTCTTGAATTTCAAAAAATCATATTGATCCCAATATTCATTGGAGATGAACTTAAAGTTATATTGCTCAGTGCATTTAAAACGAACGAAGAAAAGATAGATAATGTCATATTAACTATATTAACAGGTGTTACTAATTTATTAGCTATTACTTTAGAAAAAATTATATCAGTTGCTGAACAAAATAAAATGCGTGAGGCTTTAGATAGATATGATAAGTTAGTAGCCATTGGTAGAATAATAGCTGGTGTAGCACATGAAATTAATAATCCTTTATCGATCATGCAGCTTGATATTGCTGAATTAAATCAAAAATTACAAGGTGATGAGTACGATAATGAAATAAGAGATATTATTAAATCCCTGTTTGAAGAAATACAACGTATAAGCAACATTGTGAAACAATTAAAAGATTATTCTAAACCTGCAACGTTAAATGATGACATTATTAATCTGAATGAAATATTCAGAACATATCCATTAAAAATTCTTTCCAAGAACATTCAAAAGAAAGGAATACCCATTGTAATTAATGTACCAAAACAGAAAATATTTATAAAGATGCCGTTAACTCGTTTGATACAGGTCATTATGAATTTACTAACCAATGCAGAAGATGCAGTTATTGAAAAAGGGGAGGGTAGTATCATCATAACTATCTCACAGATTCAGAAAGATGATATATGCTATGCCTGTTTATCAATTCAAGATACCGGCATTGGAATTGATGAGGAGAATATGCCTCTTATTTTTGAACCATTTTTTACTACAAAACCTAAAGAAGGCACTGGATTGGGATTATCTATATCATATTCAATTATAAAAAGTTATAATGGGGAAATAGAGATCAATAGCAAAAAAAATATGGGAACAACTGTGTCAGTATTGTTGCCTGCATATAAAAAATAGTACCTGTATAGTTGCATCGGCTACTAAAAAAAATATCTATTATTACAAGGTTTCAATTATTTACTTTATGATATTTACTTTATGTTGATAGTAAAGAAATAAAATCAATATATACTAATTCAACAGAATAATATAAAAGCAATAATAGAATAAATAGTATAGTAACCATTACAGGAACTGAATGGAAGTGCCCCTGCAATGTTTTAATATCGATAATGATCTGGTTTGTATGGGCCATCAATATTAACTCCCAGATATGAAGCTTGCTTTTGATTTAAACGAGTTAATTTAACTCCCAATCTTCCCAGATGGAGACGTGCAACTTCTTCATCAAGTTTTTTTGGTAGTGTATAAACTTTTTTCTCTAATGCTTGATTTGTTGCAAGCTCAATCTGCGCTAATGTCTGATTGGTAAAACTATTACTCATAACAAAGCTTGGATGTCCATTAGCGTTTCCTAAATTAACCAATCTGCCTTCTGAAAGGACAATGATAGAATGTCCCTTTTCCAGCATCCACTTATCAACCTGTGGTTTAATATTAAGTCGTTTACATTTATCATTATTTTCAAGATAGCTCATCTCTATCTCGCTATCAAAATGTCCAATATTACATACAATTGCTTCATCTTTCATGCGTTCCATATGCTCGCCACGTATTACATCACAACAGCCGGTTGCTGTCACAAATATATCTCCAGATTCTACAACATCTTCAAGGGTTTTGACCTCATATCCTTCCATAGCAGCCTGCAATGCACAGATAGGATCAATTTCGGTAACTATCACCCTTGCCCCAAAACCACGCATGGATTGTGCACAACCTTTACCAACATCACCGTAACCACATACAACAACAACTTTGCCTGCAACCATTATGTCCGTAGCACGCTTTATTCCATCGGCTAGCGATTCCCGGCATCCATACAGATTATCAAATTTTGATTTTGTAACTGAATCGTTTACATTAATTGCAGGGAAAAGAAGCTCTCCTGATTTTTCAAGTTGATAGAGGCGGTGTACACCTGTTGTTGTTTCTTCGGATACTCCACGGATTTTTGAAGCGATAGTTGTCCAGCGATTTGGATTTTTAGAAACAGATAGTTGCAACCTGTCAATAAGGCATTGCATGTCCTTGCTGTCATAATTTTTATTGATAATTGATGAATCGTTTTCTGCCTTGACACCTAAATGGACAAACAGAGTGGCATCTCCGCCATCATCAACAATGCAATCAGGACCACTGCCATCAGGCCAGATGAGTGCTTGCTCCGTACACCACCAATAGTCTTCTAATGTTTCGCCTTTCCATGCAAAAACTGCGGCCGTACCAGCCTGTGCAATTGCTGCAGCAGCATGGTCCTGTGTAGAAAATATATTGCATGATGCCCAGCGTATATCAGCACCAAGGTGATAAAGTGTTTCAATAAGCATTGCAGTTTGAATGGTCATGTGCAGACTGCCACTTATTCGCAAACCTTCCAATGGTTTTTGATTTCCATATTTTTTACGCAATGCCATAAGCCCTGGCATCTCGTTTTCTGCTAATTGGAGTTCTTTGCGACCAAGCTCTGCCATTGTAATATCTTTAACCTTAAACGGCAATTTATGATCATATTCAGCAATATTCAGCATCCCCTTTCCTGAAGGTTGAGTCATACAACACCTCACATAATTATTAATTATTATTTAAATTTTTTTGTACTATTTCGGCATTTACCAGCTAAATTGTCAATATAATTATTTTATCCTTTCATGTCGATGTTTATTATATGAAATGTAAAAACATTTTTTATGTACTATCGCTTATACTCATATTATCATTATCTTCTTGTACTCCGTCTCAATGGCATTATCGTAATATACCGTTAAAACGAAAACAAATTATAAATACTGCAACAAAATACATAGGTATACCTTATCGCCATGGTGGTAGCAATCCCTCAGGTTTTGACTGTTCAGGATATGTGTACTATGTATATACAAAAAATGGTATCCCTATTCCACGAAGTACAACAATGCAATTTAAAAAAGGAAAAAAAATTCCTTTTAGAGTAGCACAGCCAGGTGATCTGGTTTTTTTTTCTATCCAGAGTTCTGGTGTTTCACATGTTGGAATATTTTTAGGAAATGATACATTTATTCATGCTCCAAGTAGTGGAAAAGCTATACGGTATGATTTGATAAGCAACCCATATTGGAAAAAGCGTTTTGTAGCAACAGTGACGTATTTAAACAATTATAGTCAGTTAAACGAAATGAAAACCATTGGTTCATCATATTCTGAAGAACGGTTTGAATGGAAGTAAAAAAAAATTGAAATATGAATAAATGTTGACAAAATGTAATAATAAGATTATTTTAGTAGAACCGATCAGGATAGGTTAGTTTTATATGCAAATTGGAATTTATCCGGGATCTTTCGATCCTTTAACGTGTGGACACCTGGATATAATTAAAAGAGCAACACAGTTGTTTGATAGATTAGTAGTTGCAGTTGCTCGCAACAGCGAAAAGTTTCCTCTTTTTTCGGTTGAAGAACGTCTTGCAATGCTTTCTGAGTGTTGCAGGGATATATCTAAAGTTGAATTAACAAGTTTTGATGGACTCCTTGCAGAATATTGCAAGAAAAACAATATTAATTTTATTGTTAGAGGATTGCGGGCGATAGTTGATTTTGAATATGAATACGCCATAGCTTTAATGAACAAGGAAATAGCCCCTACAGTTGAGACCATTTTTTTGATGTCAAAGAGTGAATTTTCTTTTGTATCATCAAAAATGGTTAAAGAGGTGGCAGGCTATGGTGGAGATATATCCCGACTTGTCCCACAATTTGTGAATAAGAAGCTCAAGGAAAAATTCCAATCCTGATGCAACCTGTCCTGAAGCTACATCCGTAGCAGCAAAAGTTATATTTAAAATCATGTAAGGAGGATTATTATGAGTGTACTTACTATCCTCCTGATTGTTGCTCTGCCATTAGCGGCAGTGTCAGGCTATTTGTTCAGAGCATACATAGGGAAGATTAAGCTTACCACTGCTGAAGCACAGTCAAGAAAAATAATTCAAGATGCTGTGAAAGAAGCAGAATCAAAAAGAAAAGAGCTTTTACTTGAAGCTAAGGATCAATTGCTGAAAGAGCGTAATCAATTTGAAAAAGAAATGCGTGAAAGGAGGATTGAATTACAAAATATTGAACGTAAGATTTTACAAAAAGAAGAGATGATTGATAATAAAATACAGCAATTAGAAAAACAGGAAAAAGCAGTTCAGTTAAAAGAGAAGGAAAATATTGCAAAAGAACAGGAGTTGAATAAGCATTTAGAAAAACATAAACAGGAATTGGAAAGAATTTCAGGATTAACCCGCGAAGAGGCCAAACAACTATTGCTGAAAAATTTAGAAAATGAGGTTAGATTTGAATCCATAAAGCTGATTAATAAAGTAGAAGAAGAAGCCCGAAGGTCAGCCGATAAAAAAGCAAAAGAGATAGTTCTTGCAGCTTTGCAGCGCAGTGCTTCGGATTATACTCAGGAAAGTACTATAACAACCGTTTCCCTGCCATCGGATGATATGAAAGGAAGAATAATCGGGAGGGAAGGGAGAAATATACGAACTCTTGAAAACTTAACCGGTGTTGACATGATTATTGACGATACACCAGAGGTGGTTGTTATTTCAGGATTTGATCCTATACGTCGTGAGATAGCACGCTTATCTTTAGAACGCTTAATTGAAAATGGAAGAATTCATCCTGCAAGGATTGAAGAGGTTGTTGAGAAGGTAAAAAACGAACTTGAAGAAAATATGCTGGATGAAGGAGAACATGCAGCATTTGAATTGGGGATTCCGGGTCTTTCCAGAGATGCCCTGTATTATATTGGAAAGTTAAAATACCGGTCAAGTTATGGACAGAATGTACTATCACACAGCAAAGAGGTTGCAAACTTAGCTGCCATCATGGCAGGTGAGTTAAAGCTTGATGTTGCCATTGCAAAAAGAGCTGGATTGCTGCATGACATAGGCAAGGGAAGCATTGTTGAGGGTGAAGGTGCTCATGCGATAGTTGGCTCGGAATTAGCTAAAAAGTTTGGAGAAAATGATATTGTTGTTAATATCATTGCATCGCATCACAATGATAAAGAACCTGAATCATTTGAAGCGATACTTGTTCAGGTAGCCGATGCTATCTCAGCCTCACGACCAGGTGCAAGGCGTGAATCACTGGATACCTATCTCAAACGGCTGGAAAATCTGGAAAATATAGCATATGGATTTAAGGGAGTTGAAAAGTGTTATGCTATCCAGGCTGGTAGAGAAATTAGAGTTATGGTTTCTAATGAGCAGGTGACTGATGAAGAAGCAACAATTTTGGCACGGGACATAGCCTCAAAGATAGAATCCGAACTAAAATATCCTGGCATAGTACGAGTAACCCTTATACGTGAAACCAGAATAGTTGATTATGCACGATAATTTGAATGTAACTATACGACAAGCAATGTGGTACATTGCTTGTCGTATTTTATAAAACTCAATGGAATCACTAAAAGTATTATTCATAGGCGATATTGTTGGCAAACCTGGTAGGGCTATAATAAAAAATTATCTTAGCGATATCTGCCAGGAATATTCAATTGGACTTGTCATTGCAAATTGTGAGAATGCAGCAGGTGGCATGTCTATTACACCGGAGATAGCAAATGAGCTTTTTTCGTATGGCATACATGTCCTTACAACCGGTAACCACATTTTTAATAACCGAAACAGTATTCAGCTACTTGAAACAAATACACATTTTTTACGTCCTGCAAATTTTCCCGATGGTGTTCCTGGAACTGGATTTACAACCTTAACAATCAATAATATTACCATCGCGGTAATTAACTTAATTGGAAGGATAGGGATGGAACCTGTTGACTGTCCTTTTATTAAATTTAATACAATATATGAAACCATACAATCAACATCTGATTTAATATTCATTGATTTTCATGCTGAAGCCACTTCCGAAAAAAAAGCATTTGGATGGTTTGTTGATGGAAAAGCAACAGCAGTATGTGGTACACATACACATGTCCAGACTGCCGATGAATGCATATTGCCACAGGGAACGGCTTATATTACCGATGTTGGTATGACCGGTCCTTTTGATTCGGTTATTGGCATGGATAAAGATTCATCTATTCATAATTTCATATACCATACACGCATAAAATTTAAAGTTGCAAATGATGATCCTAAATTAAATGCAGTGGTAATCACCTGTAATAATGTAAGCAAAGCAGTTAACATACAGCGGATAATTAAATCTTATGAGATATCGACAACAAATCCTTGACAATTTATGGCAGGGTTAATTTTAATGATAGCGATAGTAAATATGTGATATAATACATTTTAATATATTATTTTAAAAAAGATACTGTATGTTAGATGATATTAATGGACCCGAGGATTTAAAAAAACTTTCAATAGGGGAACTATCTTCCCTGAGTGAAGAAATACGCTCACGCATACTTGAAGTTGTATCCCACAATGGAGGTCATCTGGCTTCATCACTGGGTGTTGTAGAATTAACTATTGCCCTCCATTATGTATTTAATTCTCCAACTGACAGGATTATATGGGATGTTGGTCACCAATGTTATGCGCATAAAATTATAACGGGAAGAAATAAGCTATTTCATACGTTAAGAATGTTTCATGGCATAAGCGGATTTCCTAAAACATCAGAGTCTGTACATGATCATTATGATACAGGTCATAGCAGTACCAGCCTTTCTTTAGCTTTGGGAGAGGCTATTGCTCGAGATATAAATTCAGGTAATTATCAGATTGTAGCTGTCATTGGTGATGGTTCATTGACCGGTGGGATGTCATTTGAAGCATTGAATCACATTGGACAATCAAAAAAAGATATTATCATTATATTAAATGATAATGAGCATTCAATATCAAGAAATGTTGGAGCATTGTCTGAATATCTTATGCGCCTTATAACAGGAGGCGTATATAACAAATTAAGAAGAAAATCATACGAATTTATCCATAGAATTCCAAAGATTGGACCCATGCTTTTTAATTTATTTGACCGCATTGAAGCTCGTATAAAAGGGATCTTTGTGCCTGGAAGTTTCTTTGAAGATTTGGGAATACGATATTTTGGTCCAATTGATGGTCATAATATTCCTACTTTAATTGATTTATTCAATAGGATTGCAAAGTTAAACAAAGGACCAAAAATTATACATGTATATACAAAGAAAGGGAAAGGGTATGTTCATGCAGAAAAAAATCCCTCAAAATTTCATGGTATTGGTCCATTTGACATTAAAACAGGTAAACCTTTAAAAAAATCTTCTATCAGTTATTCTGACATAGCCGGCAAAGCTCTTGTGGATGTAGCAAGACGAGACAAAAAGATTTTTGCCATTACTGCTGCTATGAAATTAGGAACCGGTTTATCCGAATTTGAAGACCATTTTCCACAACGCTTTATTGATGTTGGAATATGTGAGCAGCATGCTATAACATTGGCTTCCTCATTAGCCAAAAATGGATTTAAACCATTTGTATCAATATATTCTACTTTTATGCAGAGAGCTGTTGACCAGATTATTCATGATGTTGCATTGATGAATTTACCGGTTAAACTTCTGATAGATAGAGCAGGGATTGTTGGAGATGATGGCGAAACACATCATGGACTTTTTGATATAGGCATTATACGAATGATCCCAAATTTTGTTTTGCTTTCACCTACTAATGGAAATGAGCTAAGGGACATGATACACTATGCATCTATTTATAATAATGGTCCTATAGCTATACGCTATCCTCGAGGAGTCGATGATAAATATGTTCATTCTGCAAATAGTGAGTTGATAAAATTACCACTTTTGAAAGCATATTATAAATCCATACAGCCAATGATTGCTTTATTTGCTGTTGGAGATATGATCAAACTTGCCACTGAAGTTCATATGAAATTGAATGAACACGATATAAAGTCTTCAGTATATGGAATATTGTCCTTAAAACCATTGCCTATTAATCAGATTGAAATCATTTTACAGAATATTCCCTATTATACTGTTTTTGAGAATTGTTATACAAGTGGTGGCATTTCAGAGTACCTGAATTCTCAGATTAACTGTTCATTGCGTTATAAAAATATATATAATATTGCTTTCCCAGACAATTTTATACTTCACGGAAGAGTATCAGAATTATTTGCACATTATAGTATGGATTCTGATTCAATTACTAATAAAATTATCAGTTTAATACATACAGAGAAAGTTTCTCATGTCAAAAAATCGCTTAGATCAATATCTTCTTCAAAATAAAATATGTGTATCACGCGAAAAAGCTAGAAATCTAATACTTGCAGGATGTGTCAGTGTTAATGGTCAGATTGTGCTAAAACCATCATTTATTATTAATGAAAATGATAACATTATATTACTGCAAGCATCACAAAGATTTGTAAGCAGAGGAGGCGAAAAATTACAACGAGCTCTTGATATTTTTGACATAAATATTTCTAACAGGATTGTTTTAGATTTGGGTTCATCAACAGGAGGATTTGTTGATTGTCTGTTGAAGAATGGAGCAAGAAAAGTATATGCAGTAGATGTGGGGTATGGACAGTTAGATTATTCTCTTAGAATGAATCCCAATGTTATTGTCATGGAACGCCATAATGCTCGCTATGTAATAAGAGATGATTTCTCTGATAACATTGATTTTATAACTGCGGATCTCTCGTTTATTTCTATCGCTAAAGTTATGAAAAATATTGTGACTATTTTTGACAGTACTATCGATTCTGTACTACTTATTAAACCTCAATTTGAAGCAGAATATTACCAGCATAAAAAAGGAGTAGTAAAAAAACCAGAATACCATTATGACATTGTGTATAAGGTTATCCATGAATTAACATTGCTTGATATTCAAATAAAAGGCTTAACCTATTCGCCAATAAAAGGGCCTAAAGGGAATATTGAATTTTTATTATTGTGTACAATTCACCCTGACACCGATACTAATATTAAAGATATACAATTATTAATCAAAAATTGTGTTGATGAAGCTCATAAAATATTAGATTAATGTAACTTTTTATTTGGTATAGAGAATATATTAATTGACGAAAAGTATTGAGCTTGTCCCAGAATCTGTTGAAAATGAGTGGCATCTCCCGGGGCATCAGAGTATAATGCCCCAAAACAATACCAACAATAATAGGAGATACCACAATGAAGCACAAAACAGTAGTCAGAAAAAAGCAACCACAAAAAATTGTATCAGTGAAAAATGATTGGAAAGAAGCAATCAAAGCAACATTATTTGAGACGGTGGTGCGATTTGGGATAGCAGCATATTGTGAGATGGTAGAAGAAGAGATAACGGCACTATGCGGGGAACGGTATAAGCACCTATTCAAGCGGGAATACACGCGGTGGGGGAAGAAAAACACCTCGGTTGTATTAGGTGGTAGGAAGATTGCATTGCAGCATTCACGTATACGAGACATACAGAATAATGGTGAAAAAGCGATAGCAATAGTAGAGCAATACAAAGGGAAAGAGGTACTGTCGCAGCGACAAATGGAACAGATGATTATAGGCGTATCGTCAAGGAAATATGGACGTTCCCTTGAGTTAGGCAAGGGTGCAGTAGAATCACATGCCTATTCAAAGAGCACGGTGAGCAGAAATTTTATTGCGAAGACACAGGAGAAAGTGGAAGCATGGCGTAATGCAGCGATAACCGCAGAGTATCCATTTTTGATGATAGATGGCATAGTATATGCTACAACAACCGTATTGGTAGCACTTGGCATTGATAGGGATGGTACGAAGAAGGTATTAGGTGCATGGGAAGGCTCAAGTGAGAATAGTCGGGTATGTATTGATTTATTGCAGCATCTGGTAGAACGAGGATTTGATGTCACGAAGTGTTTTCTTGTGATTATTGATGGGAGTAAAGCATTACGAAAAGCAATTCATGATGTTTTTGGGGATAGCATTTTGGTGCAACGGTGTCAGGTACATAAGGAAAGGAATGTCATTGATTATATGCCCAAGGGGCAACGGGAAGCGGTAAAAAGGGCACTCAGTGAAGCGTATAGTGCCGATACGTATGATAGAGCAAAAAGGTTACTGGGGAACATTCATCAATGGCTTGCAAAAGACTATCCGCAGGCAGCACGTTCACTTGAAGAAGGATTAGAAGAAACATTAACGCTGCATAAGCTTGGTGCGCACAAAAAGTTACGGAAAAGTTTGGGGACGACCAATCCCATTGAAAGTTTGAATAGTGGTATACGCACTGTAACCGGGAGAGTAAAACGGTGGAGAAATGCTACGATGGTAATGCGATGGGTATGGAGTGGCATAATAGAAAGTGAAAGAAACTTCCGAAAGATTAACGGGCATACGTACATTGATGCATTATTGCTAAATATTGCAATGTTTGGGAAAAAAGTGATTGAAGAAAATAATAAGATTGCATAGTAGAAATGGAGGTGTTATTCAATTTCAACAAACAATGGGACAAAATTTTTAGATCCGTTTAGATTTTTAAAAGTATCAGATTTTACTTTGCAAAATGCTGAAACATTTTTTGGCACAGTAAGGAATATTGGCTATAAATCAAAGCAGAAAGGTATTCCTATTTACACTGAGATGACAGGTTGTGAATTACTATTAGGTAAGGAATATACTGCTACCGGTTATATAACTATTGATAGTAATCAATTGAAGCTATTTTTACAAAAAAATAATTTTCATAATAGTGAACAAGTATTGCAAATGTTTTCAGCACCTTATATACTTGGATCATTAAAAGATTTTTATAAAGAACAATTGAATAACAAAAAACATCCTGTAAGCCAGGATATTGTAAAATGTATACAAAAATATGTCGACGCTAATTATGTCCCTATACGCATGGGAAGATTTTCGCAGGTTGAATCAAAGACATTTAAAATAACTCGTACATGGGATAAAGGACAAAATCGAAGTATGAATATTGAAGGTGGTGCAAGCAGAAATTATATCAAAGACACAATTGGTGCGGGCTGGGGGGCGCTGGCTTTAAAAAAAGCATAGTGAACTGTACAATACTTTTTGTCATTCTCCATTTTTTTTGCTAATTCGGGGTGGACTAGAAATTCTATATTTTTAATAAATTCCATGGCAAACTTTTCATTATTTGATTGGTGATTTATAGAATTTTTAACTTATAATTAGCGTGCAATTTATAATGTATGAATCAAAAAATCAAGAAAAATTTTATATTGAAAAAGAATTTAGTATTTTGTTATCACTACAATCACTCACAATAGGTATCAATACTATGATTATGGTACTCCATTAGCTATGGGTATGGTTTCATGGTAAACTATTATAACCTTATTCTGTCCAGCCCATAATGGTATTTTTTCGTAACCACATTTGGGTTTCATAAAATTTAAATTTTATCGTAACCAGAATATCTTCATTAGCAGGATTTATAATAATCCATATTTTTTCCCCGGATTCACTTTCCAGGAGAACAATCTTTTTACTAAACATAATTGTTATATTGGCAGGTGTTAAGATACTTTTTGCATATTTGCATGTAAAGAAATGTTTCTTTTTTATTATGGAGTTTTTCAACGATTTTAAAAAACCAATAAACTTATAAACTAAAAACAGTAGCCTTTTACTTTTTGGAGTAGCCTGCTCTTTGGTATACAATATGGTCATGTTTATATCTGCATTTTTGTCCTCTCCATCATCAATTACGTAGTCATGTGTTTCATGGGTTATCCATTTTCTTTCCATGGGTTTACTGTTTTCTAATTGCTGTGCATATTGTAACCAGAAGTTATTATCATCAGTGTTTAATTGTTTATTGTTTTTCTTTTTGCTCATAATATCCCTCCGATATAAAATTTTGTACCAATGTCATGCTACTGGATGAAGTCATAAAGAATTTTTACCCTCAACGGGATTCTTAAACTTTACTTAGAATGACAGCAGTGGGACATCTGCATGGTTTATTGCATGCCATGCAGATGTCCATTTACTACATTAGACACAGAATAGTAAAAAATATAGGTTAAAAATTGGTAACTTTTTTACTTGTAATTTATATAAACTTACCATACCATACTGTTTTGTGCAATAGCATGTGGTAAAAAAGGCAAAACCATGGCGATACTATACTGCTATGGGTTAAAAACCTTATAATAGTCAATGATTGTGTAACATGAGGTGTGATTATATGAACAGGTTAACAAGTGATGAAGCCACTGAATTGTATGATGAGATACGCAGCAAATGCTTATTTGAATCAAACAGAGACACACTGTATGTCAAAACATTAATGCTACGACCTGTTCTGGAAAAGATGTTTTATTATTTAACCAGAGATATCAATAAAATTTATTTATATAACAATTCTGAAAGAATGGAATATATTTTCAACCATGATAATGTAGATGCAGATGTATTAAAAAATGCCAGAATACTACGGAAATTTTTAAATAGATTTCATCATTTTAATGAAACTAATGAAAAAAGTAACAACAGTGGTAATGATTGTTTGACTAACGAAAATTATTGGTTGTGTATAAAAACACTTTGTAATTTAGTTCATTATTTTTCAAAGGTTGAAATACCACCTGATTTAAAAGAATTGTATAAAGATGTTCAAAATTTAAAATGGAATATGAAGCCAGAAGAGCCAAAGGAAAAAATTGATTATATACGTTTATTGATTAATACAAAAGATGCCCATCATAATGTATTGCGTTGTTCTGATATACATGGTGACGAGAAGCTTCTTTATTTGAAAAATGAAAAAGAAAGCCGCTATTTTAATGTATTGAATATAGCATGGCAATGTTCCACCATAGATTGCTATAACATTGAAAAATTAGCTGATAAACCATGGTATACTGACAACCAAAACTCTATAATTATTTTAGAGCCTGACTACCTTGTTGATGCCACAGTGATAGTTAATTGTTTTGAAAACAATAAACCCAATCCCATGTTTTATTTAGTTGAAAAATTTACTAATGATAATGATGTAAAAGAAAGCATGATTCTTGGTAGTATTGTAAACACTCTGTTAGATGAAATAATAGTTAATAAAGCACAAGGATTTAACAAATGTTGTATTAAAGCAATGGCTGATTATTGTCTGGATATTTTTTGCTTATTTAAGGATGACGAGGAATATAATAATACTTTGATAAAAAGATTACACGATACGGCAAAAGAACACTATAACAATATTTTGCAATACTTTAAAGATTATGAAAAAGATAGTATATATCATATAGAACCGTATTTTATATCTCCACAGTACGGTTTACAGGGTAGATTGGATCTATTAGTTCAGCGTAACAGCAACAAAAATTATAATGATATTTTTGAATTAAAATCGGGTAGTGTACCTGACATTGATGCATGGCATGAGCATAGAGTACAGGTTTATTGCTATCATCTTCTGGTTGAATCATGTTACCATAACCGTGCTGGTAATAATTATGTTTTCTATAGCAGGTTGCAGCAACCAGCACGCGATATACAAATAAACAAAGCGCTTGTTAATGATTTAATGATGGTTAGGAATCATATTGTAAGCTATGAGTACCAATTAGCAACCGGTAACTTTGATATAGTTGCATTTGCAAATAAATTTAAAAAATATTTTGCATCGCATCAGGATACAATTAAAAAATTTAGAAAAACTGCATACGAAAATTTTATTTCTACAATTACAAAGCTTCAACCACTTGAAATTGCATATATTACTAACTTTATTCGCTTTATTGCTACCGAGCATCTTATTGCAAAAACAGGGGATGGAAATGAACATGGTTTTTCATCATTATGGCGTTCAACACAGAAGGAAAAAGCAGATAATTTTTTACTGTTAACCGATTTAGAATATGATAGTGATAGCTCCAGCATTAAAAACAATGTTGTGGTATTTAAACGGGGAACTTTATTTACGCACACAACGGTTTTTAGAGAAGGTGATATATGCATAGTATATCCGGATATCCCTGCAAATGATGATCATTTTGCGTATGTAAAACATTTTTATTATAGAGCTACAATACTTGAACTGAATAATGAATATGTGAAGGTTCGTTTAAGAAATAATATAAAAGAAACACGGGAATTGAAAACTTTTAAATGGTGTATTGAAAAGGATTTAATTGAAAACAACTATACCAAGTTATATAAATCTCTTTTTGAATTTATGGAAAGCAATATAAAGGATATATTACTGGGTTTAAAAGAGCCGGAATTTCATAATCATGACAATACTATACTACACACTGGTAAAGACGAGGATATCAATGAAATAATATCATTAGCATTGAATGCCAGCGATTATTTTTGCATACAGGGCCCTCCCGGTACCGGAAAAACACGAGTTGTGCTCAAAGAAATAGTTAACAATCTGTATGCATCTACTGATGAAAATATAATGTTGCTGGCATGTACCAATAGAGCTGTTGATGAAATTTGTTTAGCCTTGCAAAAATCCAGTTTGCCCTATATTCGTTTGGGTAAAAGTAGTGATGATTCAATTGAGTCGCTGGATACATTAAAAAATAGAATAAACAATGAAAAAGATTTAAAAAATGTGTATGACCGAATCATAAACCAGAGGGTTTTTGTCAGCACAGTGAGTACAGCACAACAAAACAGGATATTTAATCTTAAAAAATTTACTACTGTAATAGTGGATGAGGCTTCGCAACTACTGGAACCCGATATTGTTGGTTTGTTAACAAAGTTTAAACGATTTATATTGATTGGTGATGAAAAGCAATTGCCACCTGTTGTAACTCAGGATGAAAATTTAACAAAGGTAAACAACCCCCATTTAGAAAAAATTTGTTTATATGATTTATCAATGTCGCTATTTGAACGGCTCATCTTAAATGCTAAAAAAAATAAATGGCATAAAGCATATAGAACGCTAAAAAATCAAAAACGAATGCATAATGATATTGCAGAATTTATAAACAGGCACTTTTATGACAGCGCATTAGCTACAGTAAAAGATGATAGCGCACCGTATACAGTTACTTTTAATAAAAATTCGCATAACAACTATGAAAAGGTACTTGCAAACAATAGAATGGTATTTATAGAATCAAAAAAGGAACCGGGTTCAAAAAAAGAAAATACTTGTGAAGCGGCTATAGTGGTTGATTTAATCAAGCTCATTATCAATACCTATAATAGTAAGTTTAAGAGTGATACAGTGGGGGTCATCACGCCATTTAGGGCTCAAATCAATTGTATCAAGAAAAAATTATTGGATTCCGGAGTGGATGATGCATATTTAAGCAATATAATGATTGACACGGTTGAACGATTTCAGGGAAGTGAACGGGATATTATCATTGTTTCACTGGCGGTTAATTCCAGTAATTATCTGGAATCAATAACATCATTTAATTTTAATAAACGTGTCGATAGAAAGTTAAATGTAACATTAACCCGTGGGAAGGAGTATGTAATAATGATTGGTTGTTCCGAAATTTTGCAGCAGCATGAACATTATAGATTGCTCATTGAGCATATAAAGAATAAAGGCGGTTATGCCAATTATGAAAATCTTTGCGAACCATTGTTATTCCACCGGTGACAGATTGGGTATTTTCACGGTTGCAGTGTTTTTTAAATTATAACAACGCCATAGCGCAATGCCTGCTTATCTTACCGTTCCCATTCCTTATTTTCCTCTGCTTGCATTTTATCCTTGACAATGCTACTATATAAAAGTATAGTATTTCTATGAGTGAGAAAATTATCCTTCATGTTGATATGGATGCCTTTTTTACCTCGGTTGAGCAGGCAGACAATCCGTTGCTACGGGGTAAACCGGTTGTGGTGGGTGCTGATCCTAAAGGCGGAAGGGGCAGGGGTGTTGTTTCTGCTGCAAGCTATGAGGCACGACGGTTTGGCATCC
>Ga0209506_1000545_pt1 | contig 48993 bp, 58 predicted proteins | sample AD_JPNHG2_MetaG_FD_184409 | JGI IMG/M metagenome (GOLD analysis project Ga0209506, IMG submission 184409) | Active sludge microbial communities of municipal wastewater-treating anaerobic digesters from Japan - AD_JPNHG2_MetaG (SPAdes) (version 2) | ecosystem: Engineered > Bioreactor > Anaerobic...
TGGAGATGATTAAACATGATTTTCCTCAGGTTCATCTGATTGCCAATCCAGATAATCGTGGGTTTGCTAGAGCGAATAATCAGGCCATAAGAGAGATCAGGGCTCGTTATGTTTTACTTCTTAATCCTGATATGTTAGTTCGGCCGGATACCTTAGCCAATATGTTGGCGTGGTGTGATGCTAATCCGCAAGCCACAGTGACTGGTTGTCATTTAGTAACAGAAAACGGTGAAACTTTATTACATGTTCGCCGTTTTCCGACTATTTGGGACCAGTTGGCGATTGTTTTAAAATTGCCCCATCTTTTTCCTCATGTTCTGGATCATTATTTAAGAACTGATTTTGATTACACTCAGGCCGCGCCAGTTGATTCGGTGCGGGGTGGCTTTTTTTGGATTAGGGCTGACCGTGAGGGTCGGGTGCCTCTTTTTGATGAGCGGTATTTTTTATGGTTTGAAGAAGTAGATTATTGCCGGCAGGTTAAATTAAATGGTGGCCAAGTATGGTATACTCCAGTTGCTACCTGTGTAGATTATGTGGGTCAAAGTTTTAAGCAAGTGGGTCGTGGTCAGGCACAGACTTATTTTCGCGAAAGTATGATTAAATATTTTGCTAAATGGGAACCACGGTGGCAGTCACGACTCTTAAAATTAGCTTGGCCCATTGGTATTTTTATGGCTGTCTTAGGAGAAAAATTAAACTGGCATCGGCCGGCTAAAACTTAAATCTATGATGAATTACAAAATAGCCATTATTATTATTAATTATAAAGACTACGCTAATAAATATTTAGCTGATTGCTGGGAGAGTTTATCGCGACTTAATCTAATTACCCCTGACTGGCAAATTGAAGCAACAACCTTTATTGTGGATAATCAATCTGATGAGGCAAGTTATACCACCCTGCAAACTATGGCGCCGACCGCTTATATTATCCGCAATACCAATAATGATGGATTTGCCAAAGGCAATAATGATGCCTTAGCTTTAGCAATGTCTTGGGGGTATGATTTTGGTTGGGTACTTAATATGGACACTATAGTGGAACCAGATAGCTTGATAGAATTAGTAAAATTAATGATTAGTCATCCTAAAATTGGAGGTGCTCAATCACTTCTAAAATGGTGGCCAGATAAAGATTTAGTCAATAGTTTAGGCAATGTAACCCACTTTCTTGGCTATGGTTATTGTAATGGCTATAAGAAAAGAGTAGCTGAACTCAATTTAGATGAACTTAATGGCCAGCCTATTTCTTATCCTTCCGGCGCTTCGGTATTATTTCGTCTGTCAGCTCTCCGGCAGGTTGGGCTTTTTGATGAAACTTTCTGGATGTATAATGAGGACCAAGATTTAGGGTGGCGTTTATGGCTCGCCGGCTGGGAGTGTCGATTAGCGGCTTATTCCATGGTTTATCATAAGTATGAATTTAGCCGAAGCGTCAGTAAATATTATTGGCTAGACCGTAATCGTTTACTTTCAGCCTGGAAAAATTATCATTTCTTGACCTTACTTGTTTTACTGCCAGCTTTATTATTAAGCGAAATTGTTTTAGTTGTCGTTTATTGCTGTAGCGGCCGATTAATTTATAAACTGAAAGCCTGGTGGCATTTTTGCAATCCACTTCATTGGCCGAGCCTTTTCAAAGCGCGAATTCGAAGTCAACGTTTACGCCAGGTGAGAGACCATCTTGTTATTAAGACTTTTAGTGGTCGTATTTTGTTTCAAGAAGTTGATTCCCCTTTAGTTAGGGTAGGTAACTGGGGTCTTAATCTTTATTGGCAGATTATTAAACTGATTATTATTTGGTAGCTATGGATATTAGTATTGTCATTGTTAGTTATCATAGCCAGGCGGTAATTTATCGCTCTTTAGAGTCACTTAGAAAGACTGAGTGGCATGATTTAGAATATGAAATTTTTGTAGTAGATAATGCTACTGAAGCTGATTTGGCCCAGGAGTTAGCGACTCATTGGCCAGAGGTTCATTATATCCCTAGTAACAATATTGGTTATGCGGCTGGTAATAATCTAGCCTTGCGTCAAGCCAGCGGTAAATACTTTGTGGTTATGAATCCAGATACTGCGGTAGAGCCAAATTCTATTTGGGAGCTTTATAATTTTATGGAGCATCATCCTCAAGTCGGGATGGTGGGACCACGGCAATATAATCCTGATGGTGACAGGCAGGAATCTTGTTATCGCTGGCATCGCCTTTATACTCCTTTTTGCCGTCGCTCTCCCCGGCTAGCTAAGTTCTCATGGGCTCAGAAAGAATTGCGCCGTTTTCTCTTGGCTGATGTTGATTTAAATCAATTTTGTCCGGTAGATTGGCTACTAGGGTCTTTTTTATTTATTCGGACAACGGCGATGCGCCAGGTTGGTTATTTTGATGAACGTTACCGATTATATTTTGATGACACCGACTTAAGTCGGAAAATGTGGCGTCATGGCTGGCAGGTGGTTTACTATCCTGAAGTAGCTATTCTCCATGATCATCAACGAGCGAGTGCTCAGATGCCGTGGTATAAGATATTAAGAAGCTGGGCCGGGCGTCAACATGTGCTCTCTTGGTTTAAATATCTTCTTAAATGGGGACCGGGAGGTAAATCTCATGTACCTCGCGGTAAAAATATCTAAAAAATATGCGACAAATTACTAAAGCTATTTTGCCAGTAGCCGGTTTTGGTACTAGGTTTTTGCCGGCCACTAAGGCTCAACCCAAGGAAATGTTGCCCATCGTAGATAAACCGGCTATTCAATATATTGTTGAAGATGCAGTTTCTGCCGGTATTAAAGAGATCATTTTTGTTACTGGGCGAGGAAAACGAGCCATTGAAGATCATTTTGATTATTCTTTTGAGCTGGATAAGATTTTAGTAGAGAAAAATAAATTAGAATTAGTAAAAGAGGTACGGCGTATTTCCGAATTAGCTAAATTTTCTTATGTTCGTCAGCCCCTACCCCTAGGTGATGGCCACGCCTTGGCTTGTGCGGCTCATCTAATATATGATGAGCCAGTGCTAGTTATGTTTGGTGATACTCTATACGATGCCAAAGAGGGTCCAGCTAGCCAAATTTTAAAAACTTTTGCTAAATATGGTGATCCAGTTATTGGTCTTTCGGCAGTACCACGCAACGAGGTTAGTAAATTTGGAGTGATTGATGGAGTGGCCGTAGGTGAGCGAACCTATGAAATTAAACGTTTTATAGAAAAACCATCGCCTAGCGAAGCGCCCTCTAATTTAGTAGCAGTGGGCATTTATGTCCTTACGCCGGAAGTTTTATCTTGGCTTACCACCATGAAACCTGGACCAAACGGTGAATTACGGTTGGCCGACGCTTTTCAGCAAATGTTGGCCCATGACCGTCCTATTTATGGGCAAGAGTTCAATGGCACTTGGCTTGACACTGGTGATAAACTAAGTTTCATTAAGGCCACTATTCAACTAGGTTTGAAAAATGAAGAAATTGGTCCTGAGCTAAAGAAATTTATTAGGACATTATCTTTATAATTCTAAAGAAAATAAGCCGGTGGTTGAACCAATTTGGGCGTAGAAATATAAAGTATTAGCTTTTTTATCAAGACTGCCTGCTCCTAGATGGTCGGTATGAGCAATCTCCCACATAAGATGAGGCTGGTCATTATTTACTTCTATAATTTTCCAACCACTATCTTGACCGAAGATTAAATAATTAGACGTATTGGGTAGACAGATCAGCTGAGTAATCGGTTGGCTAAAGCGACCTAAAAGTTCGGTTTTTGCTTCATCAGGATTGGCTAGCCATAATTCAAATTGATTACTAAAGGCAATTTTACCGTTGGGTAAGGGGCAGGCTAATTTAATTGAGGTAGTATCTAGCCAATTTTTAGCTAGTTTTTCTTGATCTATTAAAGCGCTGATTGTTGTGGTAGTTAGATTTTTAGTTGCTAAATTAAGTTGATGATTATCTAATGTGGCGCTAGTGAGGGTAGTAGAGGGTGTGAGAGTAGCCAATAGTTGTGGTTTGGATTCTTTAAATAGGCGGATATCTTTAACTATAGTTGTCTGGGCTGGCCAAACACTTAAAGTTTTATGCCACTCATAATAATTAGGTAAACTTAGACTTACATTATAATTGCCGGGTCTTAGACTTTTTAATTTAACTGGAGTAACTATTTTTTTGGGTTTCCCCCACCAGGCCTTAAGTTCGTTAATATTTACTGAGGCATTACTGGGTTCGCTTTTAATTTCTAATAGTCCAGTTCGTTCTAATTTCCAGGAATGCCAATTAAAGCGGTAACCATTGGCATAGATGAGAATGGGCGGGGTAATAAGAAAAAAGAGGAGGATAAATATTTTAGACAGCCACCAGCGTTGTCTGGGCGACATATTAGTCAATTTTATGAATATTGGCACCAATAGTTTGCAGTCGTTCAGCTATAGCTTCATAGCCACGTTCAATCTGGTAAATATTATCTATTTCTGTTGTTCCGTCGGCAATTAAGGCGGCAATGACCATGGCCATACCAGCCCGAAGATCAGGAGAAGTTAGTTTGCGGCCATGGAGGGGGGTGGGCCCGTTAACTACTACTCGATGGGGGTCACACATAATGATGTTGGCTCCCATTTGAGTAAGCATATCAGTAAAGAGAAGACGGCGGTCATAAATAGTCTCATGAATAATGCTTAAGCCGTGAGCTTGGGTCATTAAGACAGTGTAGGGCGATTGAAGGTCAGTAGGAAAGCCTGGATATTCATGGGTTTTAATATTATAGGCGGTAATTTTAGGACTAGGTAGTATTTTAAGCCAGTCTTGGCCTTGTTCAAAATGGACACCTATTTTATGAAAGATATTTAGTAAAATAGCTATATGGTCAGGGTTACAATTAGTAATTAATAGTTCTGCTTGGCTTACGGCCGCTAAGATGGCAAAGGTACCAGCTTCAATGCGGTCAGGAATAACCGTGAAATGACCACCCCTAATATAGTTTGTGCCCTCAATTGTTATGGTCGGAGTACCAGCTCCAGAAATTTTAGCTCCTTGGGCATTGAGATAATCGGCCAGAGCCACAATTTCTGGTTCCATAGCACAATTTTTTAAGGTAGTTTGTCCTTGAGCCAAGGTGGCGGTCATCATTAGAGCTTCTGTGCCGGTAACACTTACTGTTGTAAAAAAGTATTCGGCTCCTTTAAGTTTTTTAGCGCTTAGATGATAATAATTATTGGTAATATGAATAGTCGCCCCAAGAGCAGCAAAACCTTCCAAAAATAAGTCAATTGGTCTTATGCCTGCTCCAATAACACAACCACCAGGATGAGGGAAGCTAACTTCGCCGGAGCGAGCCAAGATGGGACCGACAAACATAATTGAGGCCCTAAATTTATTAGCTAGCTCTGAAGGGATGCTGGTACTGTGGATATTTTTAGTGCAAATGGAACATTGATGAGGGTCTTGGCGGTTTATTTGTCCGCCTATGGCCTTAATAATTTCTAGAGAGCGGTTAATATCTTCAATATCTGGCAAATTATTAATGGTAATACTTTCTTCGGAGAGTAGACTAGCAGGGATAATTTTGAGGGCTGAATTTTTAGCCCCATTAACCTTAATCTGTCCTTTAAGCGGTGCTTGGCCTTGAATTATAAACTTACTCATAATAATAGGTTTAATTATTTATTAATTACTATCATAGACTACTTTGTCGATTCTTTCAACTTGTGCTACACTAGATAAAACTAAAAATATTTATATATGAGTTCATCGTCTACCTCACGGCGCAAATGGCGCTGGTTATTAGTTCTTTTTCTATTCCTTATAGCTCTAGCTATCGGTTTTTGGAGTGGGATTCTTTATGACGAGAAAGCACAAATAGTCCGCCGTTTATCTGACCCTCAGATAGTATTTTTGGGAAAAGTTACTGGATTATATAATTCTGACACAGGAGGACGTTTATCTTCTGATCTTAATTTTGATTTATTTTGGCAGACCTGGGATATGATTAAGAGTAATTATGTGGATCATGACCAGCTAACAGATAAACAAATGTTTTATGGAGCCCTTAAGGGTTTAGTTGGTTCAACCAAAGATCCTTATACGGTTTTTATGGATCCAGAGGATGCCAAGATGTTTAACGAGGATTTAGCTGGTAGTTTTAGTGGTATTGGGGCTGAGGTTGGTTTGCGCAATGATGTTATTACTATTATTGCTCCTTTAGCTGATACACCAGCTGAGCGTGCTGGTCTTAGAGCAGGGGATAAAGTTTATGCTATTGATCAACAATCTACGGCCGGTCTGACTGTTGATGAGGCTGTTAAAAAAATTCGCGGTCCCAAGGGGACATCAGTAACCCTAACTATTGGCCGGGGTGATGCTAAACTGCAGGATATTACTATTGTGCGTGATAATATTGTAGTTAAAAGTCTTGATTATTCGTATGATTCAGCGACCGGTATTTATACTATTACTATTAGTAATTTTAATGCCGATACCGAGGCACTTTTTGCCACAGCCGTTGAAGACATTAAGGTTAAAAAACCCAAGGGACTTATTCTCGATTTGCGTAATAACCCTGGCGGCTATCTAGATACCGCTGTAGCCATTGCTAGTTATTGGATAGAAAGTGGAGTAGTTGTTAGTGAACAATCGGCTACTAAGCCGCCACGCCAGCACCTGGCTCGTGGCCTTGCTCCACTAAGTAATTTACCGACCGTAGTTTTAATTAATCAAGGCAGTGCTTCAGCCTCTGAGATTGTGGCCGGTGCTTTAATGGATTATGGCCAGGCAACAACTATTGGTAAGACTACCTATGGTAAGGGATCAGTACAAATGGTCAATGACTTACCAGATGGTTCAATGGTTAAAATAACTACTGCCAAATGGTTAACACCAAGTGGTACCTCCATTAATGATAAGGGTATTACTCCCAATATTGAAGTTGATTTTACTGAGGAAGACTTTAATGCTAATCGTGATCCGCAAATGGAGAAAGCCAGGGAGTTTTTATTGGAGAAATTTAAGTCTAATAATGAATAAACAAAAATACCACCTTAATAGGTGGTATTTTATATTTTGGTATTTATTCAACATGGACAATTTTAGTCACTTTAAGCTGATTGTCGAAACGACGTATTTTTTTGGTCTGCATTTTAACCTGACCGTTTTTAGTAGCAAATAGGGTATAATCATGGCCGACAGCTACGTTTTTACCAGCTCGATATTTAGTACCACGTTGACGGACAATAATTGCACCGGCCTTAGCTGTTTGGCCGTCTTGTAATTTAATACCTAATCGTTTACTTTGAGAATCACGTCCTAGTGAGGTGGAACCTCCCGCTTTTTTGTGTGCCATATAGATTGAATTAAGTTTGTTTAGCCAATATAACAGAGTATAAAGAGCTTGTCAATTAATCTACTACTTAGTATAATAATAGTAATTTTTATAACCCAAAATTATGCCCCAAAAAACTACTAAACGGTTCTCATTTAGCCGGTGGTTAATAATTTTATTATTCTTCTTCGGTCTTGGCTTAGTTTTGCATAATAGTTTTGGCTATCTTGACCCTGATTTTGGCTGGCATTATGCCGTAGGGCAAGAGATTTGGCAAAATCATGCTGTGCCGCATCTAGAGCATCATCTTTTTCCGCTCGCCGGTCAATCTTGGGTAGACCACGAGTGGTTATCTAATGTTTTGATTTATCTTACTTATAATTGGGGGGGTTATCTTTTGATTAATTTTCTCTTTGCTTTTCTTACCATGTTTATTTGGTGTTTACTGGCTAAAGAGACTATTAAACACTGGTTAGATAATAAAGCTAATTCCCTTATTTTTTGGCTCCTATTGCTTATTGGCCTTGCGGCTTCTTTGCCGCATTTTGGCGTGCGGGTTCAAGAAATTACTGTTCTTTTTGTTTTAGTTTTAACCATTTGGTTAGCTCAGGTAGTACGTAAGCGGGAGTGGCCAACCTGGAAAATTGTTGTCTTGCCTTTATTTTTCTGGCTATGGGCCTCACTCCATGGAGGCTTTTTAATTGGTCTGGCCATCTTTACTGCCTGGTTTTTCTTTAGGCTTATCCTTTATTGGCTACCCCATCAATCTAATAAAGAGATCAATATTTTACCTAAAGGTGTCATTATGCGGTCTGGTTTAACCCTGGCTTTGTCGTGGGTGGCCACCTGTTTGACACCTTATGGTTTAGAACTTTATGAATTTCTGGGAGGCTACGGCAGTAATAAGGCCTATCTGCGGATGATTAATGAGTGGTTACCAATAAGTGAAGCTATACATAGCTGGCAAATGGTTTACTTCATTATTTTTGGTCTTGCTTTGGCTTTGTTAATTTTTTATTGTTGTGGTCATGACCAGCATGATCGTGAAGTGGCTCTTTGGCTCAAGCAACAAGATTGGTGGACTCTTATTTTATCTCTTATTTTATGTATAGCAGCTTGGTGCTCAGTACGTCATTTCCCGCTTTTTGTTGTCGTTTCTTTACCCTGGATGGCGGGATTTTTCTATCATGCCTGGCATGATAATGCATTCCGGCCGGATGACTGGCCGGCTTATTTAAAATGGTTTGTCGCCATAATTCTTGTTCTGACTACGGTTCTGCTTGTGGTAGATGCTCATTGGTCAACTCATCCAGAAAAAGATTATTGTGAAGTTTATCCTTGTTTAGCTATTAGTTATTTACAACAGTCGCCATATGCTAATTGGCCTACGATTGTTGAATATGGTTGGGGTGGATATTTTTATTGGCGTTGGCCTGAGAAGCCTATTTTTATTGATGGTCGCCTGCCTCAATATATGTGGCGCGGTCAGAGTTTAATTGAGCATTATGGGCGATTTTTTAAAGAAAAAGAAGTTAAGAAAGCACTAGATGATTATGGCTTAGATGTAATGGTTATTCCTCAGCCTCGGCCGGTTCATTATAATTGGGTTGAGACTTGTTTATTGGGGCGGGGGCTTAAAGAGGAAGATTATTATACTTTATCTGATATAGTGCGGCGGGCCATGCTGAAGTCGCCGGCCTGGCGCTTGGTTCATTCCGATACTACCACCATGATTTATGTCCGGCAATAGCAGGCCTAGTTTAGATTTATGCCTCCCCGTGTATAATGAAGAGGCTATTTTGAGAGATAATGTCAGACGCCTTATAGATTTTATTACGGCTAAAGATTATGGTCTTGATTGTCATGTTGTTATTCTGGTTAATGGTTCCTCAGATAAATCAGCAGAAATTGCTCAGCAACTTTCTAAAGAATATCCTGGTCTGGTGGAATCTCGAGTTTATCCTTTGGCCGGTAAAAGTCGTGCTTTGTTAAATTATGCCGACACTAGTCTAACTGATTGGTGGGGTTTTATTGATGTAGATTTATCTATTTCTTTTGAAAGTTTAGCCAAACTCTTTGCGGTTATAGTAAATAAATCGGCTGATCTGGTAATTGCTTCTCGTTTTTTACCCGGAGCTTCTTGTAAGCGGGCTTTTTATCGGGGTATTGTCTCGGCATTATATAATAAATTAGCTCGACATGTTTTAGGTACTACAGTTAAAGATCATCAATGTGGTTGTAAATTTGTGTCTCACGAACTATGGCGGGCAGTTCGTCCTTTTCTGCGGGAATCGGATTATTTTTTAGATACAGCTTTAATTGCTTGGACAGAACGTTTAGGCTGGCGGATAAAGGAAGTACCAGTAGACTGGGTGGATAACCGTTACGGGAAAAGGCCAACCAAGATTAAACTGGCTAAAGATACTGTTAATTTTTTAATGAGTCTTAAACATTTGCGCCGTGATCTGAAGTCTTACCGAGAATAGTGCCCCTTGTTTTTTTTAAACTTTTTTGCTAGATTTGGTTTAGCCTTTTTGCGCCGTTAGCTCAGGTGGTAGAGCAACTGCCTTTTAAGCAGATGGTCACAGGTTCGAATCCTGTACGGCGTACCAAAACTTTACAGATATGGAATGGCGACACTATGTTGGTGGGTAGATAATTATTCAACAAAGATATTTAACTATCTCAGTTGGCAAAATTTTTGGTTGTTATTAATAGTTAAGTTGTTTAACAATATAAAAAATAGGGGAATTATTCATATTGTTTTTTCGCCATCCTAGCTCAGTTGGTAGAGCAACGGTTTTGTAAACCGTAGGTCGTCGGTTCAAGCCCGACGGATGGCTCAAAAAAAATAACTCCACTGGTTGTGGAGTTATCTAAACATTGACAAGAAAGTATTGAAATTTAGCTAGTTTTCTTCTGGCTTACTTTTTTAGCCGTCCTTAGACAGCTGGTGCAAATTTTTACTGTTTGCCCACCAATTTTATAATTTTGTAAATTAATGCCTTGTCGTTTGAGGGTTTTGATGTTGGAATGAGAACGGCTAGCCCCTTTAGTAGCGCTACGCTGGCAGATATCACATTTTTTAGCCATAGTTTAGTTTATTAGTAAAATGAAAGTAATTTATAAGTTGGGTTTAGCTTAACAAGTTTTGCCAAAATAATCAAGGCGTGTTAATCTATAATAGTTCACTTAATATTATGATGAATCTTTTTCTTATTATAATTCTATTATTATCCACCATAGTTCATGAGTATAGTCATGCCTGGGTAGCGGCTAGATTGGGTGATGATACAGCCACTCGAGCTGGCCGGTTAACGTTGAATCCTTTGGTTCATTTGGATTTATTTGGCTCTATTATTTTACCGGGGCTTTTACTATTCGTTGGTTCTCCAGTAGTTTTTGGTTATGCTAAGCCAGTGCCTATTAATTTTAATAATCTGCGCGGTGGTTATAAAGGTGTAGCTAAAACAGCTCTAGCTGGACCAGCGGCTAATTTTATTTTGGCCATAGTTGCTGCTGTAGCTACTCGTTATCTGGCTGGTGGTCCTAATTCGGATTGGGGGCAGCTTTTATTTCTGGCGGCCATGATTAATGTGGTGCTTATGGTTTTTAATTTATTGCCCATTCCTCCCCTTGATGGTTCTAAAATTTTAGCCCTTGTTTTACCAGAACGCTGGCGGTATTCCTATTTAGCGTCGGAACGTTGGAGTCTTCTTATTTTGTTAATTGTCATCATAGTATTTCCAGACCTAATCTATTATCCCGTGACCTGGCTTATGAATCTGTTGATATGACTTCTTGACTTAATCTATCTATTTTGCTACATTAATAGGCAACTAAGCGCTATACCTGGCTTAAAGTTGCCAGATTTATTTTTAATTCTTAAGAAAAGATATTGTTTATGCCCACAATTAATCAGTTAATCCATAAACCGCGGAAAGTTGTAGGCCACAAAAGTAAAACACCAGCCCTTCAGGTGACAACTGATTCTTTACACCGTCGGAAAAATATTGCTAAAAAAGGTTCACCATTCAAGCGGGGAGTGTGCCTTAAAGTAACGACAACCACCCCGAAGAAACCTAATTCAGCTTTACGAAAAATTGCTCGAGTTCGTCTGTCTAATGGTATGGAGGTAACTGCTTATATTCCCGGTATTGGTCATAATTTGCAAGAGCACTCAATTGTTTTAATTAAGGGTGGTCGTACTAAGGATTTGCCCGGCGTACGCTATAAAGTAGTGCGTGGGGTTTATGATGCTCAGGGAGTAGAAAATCGTCGTCAGGCTCGTAGTCGCTATGGCGCTAAAGCTCCTAAGTAATTTTAGTTAATTTATTTAATGTATGAGAGGAAAACAGGCTCAAAAACGGAAAATAGCCGGTGATGCTAAATATAACGATCCGGAAGTGGCTAAGTTTATTAATTATGTTATGAGGAATGGCAAAAAAACAGTCGCCGAACAAATAGTTTATGATTGTTTTGACATCCTTAAAGAAAAAACTAAACAAGAACCGCGTCATGTATTTAATAAAGCCTTAAAAATGGTTTGCCCCTTAGTAGAGGTGCGGGGACGACGGATTGGTGGAGCTAATTACCAAGTGCCTTATCAAGTACGAGGTGATCGGCGGTTTACGTTAGGTTGCCGTTGGCTTATTACCGCGGCTAAAGCTCGCAAGGAGCATTCCATGGCGGAAAAATTAGCAGCTGAAATTTTAGATAGTATCAAAGGGGAGGGTGCGGCTGTTAAGAAAAAGTTAGATGTGCATCGGATGGCTGAGGCTAATAAGGCCTTTGCTCATTTTGCCCGTCATTAGTATAATAATTTTTAGCTAACCATTAATGATTAATTTAGTGGTTAGTTTTTGGTATATTTTTATTATTTTTTTCTTTATTATTGGTTATGCGTGAATTTAAACTAGAAGATGTGAGAAATATTGGGATAATGGCCCATATTGACGCCGGTAAGACCACTTTTACTGAGCGAGTTTTGTTTTATACTGGTAAAAAGCATAAGATTGGCGAAACTCATGATGGAGAAGCGGAAATGGACTGGATGGCTCAGGAAAAAGAGCGAGGTATCACCATTACTTCTGCAGCTACTACTTGTTTTTGGAAGGGTAAGCAGGTAAATATCATTGATACCCCGGGGCATGTGGACTTTACGGTAGAAGTAGAACGTTCACTTAGGGTTTTAGACGGGGCGATAGCTGTTTTTGACGGGGCTGCTGGAGTTGAACCGCAGTCTGAGACTGTCTGGCGCCAGGCCGATAAATACAAGGTCCCGCGTTTATGCTTTGTAAACAAAATGGATAAAATGGGGGCTGATTTTGTGATGAGTCTTAATTCGATCCGGGAACGGCTTAATCCGCGGGCAGTAGCTCTCCAGCTTCCTATTGGAGCTGAAGAAACTATACGGGGAGTTATTGATTTAATTACCGAAAAAGCATTTGAATTTCATGGTCAGTGTGGTGAGCAAATTGTAGAAGTAGCCATACCAGATAATATGAGAGAGGAGGTAACCAAGTATCATCATGAATTGATAGAAAAAATTGCCGAATTAGATGAAACTTTAATTGATAAATATTTAAATGGTGAAGAGATCAGTATTGAAGAGCTTAAGAGAGCTCTACGGCAAGAAGTTATTGCTAATGAAATTTATCCAGTTTTTTGTGGAGCGGCTTTAAAAAATATTGGCATTCAGCCAGTATTGGATGCCGTAGTAGATTATTTGCCATCACCTTTAGATTTGCCAGACGTAGAGGCCCATGATGCTAATGATCCTAATAAAGTTATTATAGTCAAACCAGATGACAATGGTCCTTTTGTTGGTTTAGCCTTTAAAATTGCCACTGACCCCTATGTTGGTCGTCTGTGTTTTGTCCGAGTATATAGTGGTATCTTAAAAGCTGGCTCTTATGTGATTAATGCGGCTAATGGTGCTAAAGAAAGGATTGGCCGTTTGGTTCGGATGCATGCTAATCATCGGGAAGAAATTACTGAAATCTGCGCCGGAGATATTGCGGCAGTTATTGGCCTAAAAGAAACGGTGACTGGCAATACTTTATGTGATGAAGGCCAGCGGATCTGTCTGGAACCTATTGTCTTTCCCGAACCGGTTATTCAAATTGCGGTTGAGCCGAAAACTAAAGCTGATCAAGAAAAGATGAGTGTAGCATTAGTGCGTCTGGCCGAAGAAGATCCAACTTTTAGAGTAGAAACTGACGAAGAGACTGGCCAAACTTTAATTTCTGGTATGGGTGAACTTCATTTAGATATTATTGTGGACCGGATGAAACGTGAATTTGGGGTAGAAGCTAATGTGGGGCAACCGCAAGTATCTTATCGTGAAACAATTCGTCAAACAGCTGAGGCTGAAGGTAAATATATCAAGCAATCAGGAGGTCGTGGTCAATATGGTCATTGCTGGTTACGATTATCACCCCAGCCGGAAGGACAGGGTTCAGAATTTGTTGACGAGGTTAAAGGTGGTGTTATTCCCAAGGAGTTTATTCCGGCCATTGAAAAGGGGTTCCGCGAGGCTCTGGACAAAGGAGTACTAGCGGGGTATCCTATGGTAGATATTAAATGTACAGTTTATGATGGTTCTTACCATGAAGTAGATTCTAGTGAAATTGCTTTTAAGATGGCCGCTATTTTAGCCTTTCGAGAAGCTTGCAAGAAAGCTCAACCCGTACTTTTAGAACCGATTATGAAGGTTGAAGTTATAACGCCGGAAGAATATATGGGTAATGTTATTGGTGACCTTAATGCTAAGCGAGGTCAAATTGATCGGATGTTCGATCGTGGTCAGCTTAAAGTTATTGATGCTCGGGTGCCGCTAGCAGAAATGTTCGGTTATGCTACTCAGTTAAGGTCCATTAGCCAGGGACGAGCTAGTTATAATATGGAGTTTTTACATTATCGGGAAGTACCGCGCAATGTGGCGGAAGTAATCATCGGTAAAACTAGTAAATAATATTAACTGGTAATTTAAACCTATGATTAATAATTTGGAACAAATTCTGCGGCTGGCTCAATTAACCGGTGATCGGCTAATTGTGGCTGACCAAGAAAATCCAGTAAGTAGCCTAGTGATTTTGTCGCTAAGCGACTATGAAAAACTTTTAGATTTAGCTGGCTTGACAAATGGTCAGGGTTTTGCTAAAGTAAGTACCAATGTTGCCAGTTCTGATACTGGTAATATTTCTGTCAAATCAAGTTTTGTGGAGCAGGTTGATGACCGTCAAAAATCCCATTGGTCTATTCCGGCCAGCCGTAAGTCAGCGGCTAAAGATTTGGCAGGAGAGGATAAATAATAATTTATTTAAACAATTATGACCACTAGTCTAAAAAGGGCTAGTTGGCTTTAACCAAGAAATTATGACTGAGAAGTATGAACGCACTAAGCCACATATCAATGTTGGTACCATTGGCCACATTGATCATGGCAAGACGACTTTAACGGCGGCTATTTTATCTGTTTTAACTGCTGCTGGCTATAAAGCAACCCAGAAGAGCGTTGATCAGATTGATTCAGCACCAGAAGAAAAGACGCGTGGTATTACTATTGCCACCACCCACGTTGAGTATGAGACAGCTAAACGTCACTATGCCCATGTGGATTGTCCAGGTCACGCCGATTATATTAAGAATATGATTACTGGGGCCGCGCAGATGGATGGCGCAATTTTGGTAGTAGCAGCCACTGATGGTCCTATGCCGCAAACTCGGGAACATATTTTATTAGCTAAACAGGTTGGTGTTCCCTATATTGTAGTCTTTTTGAATAAGTGTGATATGGTGGAGGACAAAGAGCTGATTGACCTGGTAGAAGAAGAAATTCGTGATTTATTAAAGAAATACGGTTTTCCGGGAGATACCACCCCTATTATTCGCGGGTCAGCTTTGCAGGCCTTACAGAATCCAACCGGTGAATATGCTAAGCCTATTTTAGAGTTAGTGGATACTTTAGATAACTATATTCCTGAATCACAACGAGAAGTAGATAAAGACTTTTTAATGCCAATTGAGGACATCTTTTCTATTGAAGGTCGAGGTACAGTAGTTACTGGTAGAATCGAACGGGGCACTGTTAAAGTTGGTGATGAAGTAGAACTAGTTGGTTTGGGAGAGACAAGAAAGGTGGTTGTGACTGGAGTAGAGATGTTTAAGAAAACTTTGGATCAGGGCATGGCTGGAGATAATGCTGGTATTTTACTGCGAGGTATTAAAAAAGATGAAGTTCAGCGTGGTCAAGTTTTAGCTAAACCAGGCACTATTACCCCCCATACTGAGTTTGAAGGAGAAGTTTATGTCTTGACCAAAGAGGAGGGCGGACGTCACAAGCCATTTTTTAATGGATATAAACCGCAGTTTTATATTCGCACGACCGATGTTACTGGCGAGATTCAACTACCCGAGGGGACTGAGATGGTTATGCCGGGAGATACTGTAACCTTAAAAGTTAAGTTAATTGCCCCAATTGCTATGGATGAAAAGATGCGATTTGCTATTCGTGAAGGTGGCCGGACGGTCGGTGCCGGGGTAGTTACTAAGATTATTAAGTAGATAGTTAGTCCTGCTGCCTTAGCGGTAGCAGGACTATTCTGTTGTTTATAAAATAAATATCCAAAACCATGTCTGACAAAAAAGTTGCTTCTTCTGAGTATAAACAGAGAATTCGAATCAAGATTCGCGCTTTTGATCACAAGATTATTGATCAATCCACTAAAACAATTATTGAAACAGTGGAACGTACTGGTGCTAAAATTTATGGACCAATTCCCTTACCGATTGAGAAGAAGAAATATACGGTTAATAGTTCAACCTTTGTTCATAAAAATTCTCGTGATCAGTATGAAATGCGTATTCATAAGCGCTTATTAGACATTATTGACCCAGCTAGCAAGACAGTAGAGGCCTTAATGAGTTTAAGTTTGCCGGCCGGGGTGGATTTGGAAATTAAAATGTAAATTGTTATTTTAAATAGTATTAATTTAGTTAGGCCTTAGGAAACCTCACATTTGATTAAAATGAGAGAAGCCTCTAAGGAGATAGCTAGATTAAATGGAAGGAAAAATTATCAAAACAGTTACCAAAATCTAAGAGCTAAACAATAAAACAATGGCTTGGTTTTGCACACTGGTTTTGAGATAACCAGTTTTTTATTTAAGTTTTTAAGGAAGTATGAAGTTTATTTTAGGCAAAAAAATGTTCATGACCCAATTATGGCGCGATGATCGGGTAGTTCCAGTAACCTGTATTAAGGTTGAGCCATGTGTCATTACCCAGATTAAGACTAGGGAACGTGATGGCTATCGGGGAGTACAAGTGGGGACAGGCAGACGGGCGGTAAAAAATATTGCTAAACCGCAACGTGGCCATTTTGGTGCTTGGGGAAATTTTCAATACCAGCGAGAATTTAATTTAGATAGGGAACCGGCCGGGGTGGAAGCACAATTACAGGTTGGTCAGCATATTGCTATAGAAACTTTTGTACCAGGTGATTTAGTACAGGTAACTTCTGTTAGTAAGGGCCGTGGTTTTCAGGGGGGTGTTAAGCGTCATGGTTTTCAAGGACAGGGGCGCAGTCATGGTGATAAAGACCAGCAGCGAATGCCTGGTTCAGTAGGAGCCACTGGGCCAGCTCATATTTTTAAGGGGACTAGAATGCCTGGCCATTATGGTAGTCAGCAAGTGACAGTGAAAAATTTAGAAGTAGTGGAGGTTGATGTAGCTAATGGTTATCTTTATTTGCGGGGAGCAGTCCCAGGATGGCGTAATGGTTTAGTAGCTATTTCTGGCAGTGGCGAGCTTATAACTAAGACTGACCAAGCACCAGTTGAGTTAGAAGAGACTAAAACCGAGCCAGAAGTCAACGAGGAACTAGTAGTAGATAATCAAGAAAAGTCAAAGGTAGAGGTGGCTTAATTAGTTAATAATATGATTAAATATAAAGTATACAATCAAGGAGCTGAGGTTATTGGAGAACAAGAATTATCTGAGGCAGTATTTGGCGTAGCTCTTAATAAAGGATTAGTGCATCAGGCGATGGTGGCTCAGCTAGCTAATGCCCGTCGGGTTATTGCCGATACTAAAGATCGGGGAGAAGTGAGTGGCGGTGGTAAAAAACCATGGCGCCAAAAAGGTACTGGCCGAGCTCGGGCTGGGTCTAATCGTAGTCCATTGTGGATTGGCGGTGGAGTTACTTTCGGTCCTACTAAAGATCGTAATTTCTCGCAAAAAATTAATAAAAAGATGGCTGCTCGAGCTATCTGTATGGTTTTGAGCGATCGAGTAGCAACTAATAATTTAATTATTCTGGATAGCCTCACCGTTCCGGAGGGTAAAACTAAAGCTTTAAAAGAGATAATAGATAAATTATTAGCGGCTCAAGAATCAGATGAGGTTAAAAAACATTCCCAAGTTTTACTAATAACTACTGTAGATAATGAGTCAATAAAGTTAGCTAGCCATAATTTACCGCACCTTAGAGTATTAAATGATCAAAATATTAATTTAGTTAGTCTGTTGCGAGCGCCTAAACTTATTATTACTCAGCCTGTTATTGATATTTTACAGGCGCGTTATGGTCAGAACGTTAATTAAAATATTATGGACAAGAGAAATAAAATTAATAAAACAACTGAAAGTAATGAAACCCAGGGAGAGGCTCAAATTATTAAGACTGATCGTCAGACCCTGAAAAGAGGACAACTAGCCAGTATTTTAATTAAACCAGCAGTAACCGAAAAGGCTGGTACGCTTAATGAGCTTAACCAATATGTTTTTGTAGTAGAGCGGGGGGCTAATAAAATTACTATTGCTAAAGCCATTGAGGCTTTTTATGGGGTTAAACCAATAGCTGTTAATATTATTAATATGCCAGGTAAGAAAGTGACACGGGGGCGAATTAAGGGACAACGTCCGGCCTGGAAGAAAGCTATTGTTACTTTGCCAGCTGGTAAAAGTATTGCGATTTATGAGGGGGTGTAATTTATTTAATTAAGATTTATGGCGATTAGACAAGCTAAACCAATAACTCCTGGACTGCGTGGCGCTAGCTACGATAGTTTTAGCGATATTACCAGCACTACCCCAGAGCGCCAGTTATTAGTTATTCGTAAAAAACATAGTGGCCGAAATAATCAAGGCAAGATTACCGTACGACATCGCGGTGGCGGGTCTAAACGTTATATTAGATTAGTTGATTTTAAGCGAGATAAGTTTGATATCCCTGGTCGCGTTAAGGCCATTGAATATGATCCTAACCGCGGAGCTAGGTTAGCATTAGTGTATTATCTAGATGGAGAAAAGCGCTATATTATTGCGCCCCTAGGTCTTAAAGTAGGCGATGAAGTTTTAAGTTCTAAGAAGCTTATCGATATTAAAACTGGTAATGCTTTGCCCTTAGAATATATTCCGGCAGGTGTGCCGGTTCATAATGTAGAGTTACGGCCTGGTTTTGGAGGCAAGTTAGCCCGAGCCGCTGGCAATGTTCTTTATGTCATGGGTGTAGATAAACGTTATGCTCAGCTTAAGATGCCCTCAGGAGAAATTCGCCTAGTAGATAAAAATTGTCTTTGTACTATTGGTCAAGTGAGTAATCCTGAATTAGCGAGAATTAATTTAGGTAAAGCTGGACGAACTCGTCATTTAGGGATTCGGCCAACAGTTCGTGGGACAGCAATGAATCCGAATGACCATCCGCATGGTGGCGGTGAAGGTAATCAGCCTATCGGTTTGAAGTATCCTAAAACTCCATGGGGTAAGCATGCTTTGGGAGTCCGTACTCGTAATCCTAAGGCGGCAAACAATGCCTTAATTATCCGGCGTCGGCAGAAAAAACATTAATTATTATTTTATTGTTATTTATGACACGTAGTTTGAAAAAGGGCCCTTATGTTAATGAACGGCTATTAGCCAAAATTAAGAAGTTGCCCTTAGGCGATAAAACTATTATTAAAACTTGGGATCGAGCTTGCACTATTAGTCCCGAGATGGTTGGTTTTACTATTGGAGTACATAATGGACGACAACATATCCCTATATTTATTACTGAAAATATGGTTGGTCACAAATTAGGTGAATTTGCTCATACTCGTAAGTTTCTTGGTCATGGTGGTAAAATGGCCAGAAGCCAAACTAAGGGAGCAACTAAATAATATTTTATGGAGATTACTGCTAAAGCAAAATATGTTCGAGTTTCGCCCCGTAAAGCTAATTTAGTAGCTAATTTAGTGCGTGGTCGTCAAGCCCAGGAGGCTTTGGCTCAGCTTAAGGTAGCTAATAAAAAAGCGGCTAGATTAATAAGTAAATTACTAAAATCAGCCTTAGCTGACGCGAAACACAATTATGATATCGCCGCCGACAATTTATTGATTAAAGAGATTTGGGTCGGCAAGGGGGCGACTTTTCACCGCTGGGCGCCCAAGGCTCATGGTCGGGCTACTCCTATTCGTAAAGAAACTAGTCATATTACAGTAGTATTACGAGAAATTCATGATAGTGGTCCGCGAAAGGCTCGGCGGGCAGAGGTGGCGGCTCCATTGAGATTAAGTGATTTAATTAAGGGTGGAGCTAAGACTAGTAAAGACACCACTAAAGAGGTAGCGGCGGTGGAAACTATGGGTGAGAATTTAGAGAAAGCTGCTAAGCAGGAAGGTAGCTCAAAATCAGGATTTGTTAAAAAGGTTTTTAATCGTAAATCCGGTTAATTAATATATTTTTATGGGACAAAAAGTTAATCCAACTATTTTCCGCATGGGAATTATCAAGACTTGGCCTTCTAAATGGTTTAAAGGTGGTAAGTCTTATATTAATAATGCTCGGCAGGATATTAAAATACGTGATTATCTCTTTCGGCAACTAAGAGAGGCAGGAGTGGATCGAGTAGAAATTGAACGGAGCGCTAATAAGGTAGCTATTAATTTATTTGTGGCTAAACCTGGTTTAGTTATTGGTCGGGGTGGAGCTGGGGCTGAAGAATTAAAGAAGACTCTACATAATCGTTTTTTGAAAAATTTTCGTCTTCATGATATTACTTTAAATATTAGTGAAGTCAATCGTCCCAATTTAAGTGCTCAGGTCTTAATGCAAAGTATGGTTATGGACTTAGAAAAACGAATGCCATTTCGTCGGGTGATGAAACAGACTATTAATCGAGCTGAACGGTCAGGCGCTTTAGGGATTAAAGTCATGGTCGGTGGTCGTCTTAATGGAGCAGAGATTGCGCGTACCGAGTCTTTAACTTCCGGCAAAGTGCCACTCCATACCTTGCGCGCCGATATTGATTACGCCAAAGGTACAGCTCATACTACTTACGGCACTATTGGGGTTAAAGTGTGGGTGTATCGTGGGGAAGTGTTTGGCCGCACTGAAGAAGTTAAGGGTGAGGTAGTGGGTCAACGTTTACGTTAAAATTTTAAGGAGTTTTTATGTTAATGCCAAAAAAGACTAAATATCGGAAGTCTCATAAAGCCAAGAGAGGAGGTGTTGCCACTCGCGGTACTACTGTTAGTTTTGGGAGTTATGGACTCAAAGCCACTACTGCTTGTTGGGTCACTTCACGGCAGATTGAAGCCGCTCGTCGGGTTATTACTCGTTATGTTCAGAGAACAGGCAAGTTGTGGATTAGGGTTTTTCCTGACCATCCAGTCACTGCTAAAGGCGGAGAAATTCCTATGGGCAAGGGTAAAGGTTCGGTCGATCATTATATTGTACCAGTGAAGCCGGGGACCATAATGTTTGAGATTGAGGGGATAGATGAGTCAAAAGCGCGGGAAGCAATGAGATTAGCCGCTCATAAATTGCCGGTGAAATGTCAATTTGTTAGCCGGGACCAAGTTAATTAACTGATCTTATGAATTACCACGAGTTACAAGAAAAAACTGACACTGAATTGCGACTATTATTAGCCGAAAAGCGAGTTGCCTTGAAGGATTTACGGTTTAAGGCAGCTAGCGGGCAACTTAAATCAGTGCGGGAAATAAGAGCAACGAGGGAGCTAATTGCTCGTCTTTTGACTTTACTTAATAATCGCCAGAAGAAATAATATGACTAATAAACCAAGTAAAACGGCCAGTAAAGCTAAGAAGCCACAACCAGTGGTCACTCCGCGGCGTCAGGCTATTCACAAGAAATTTCAAGGAATAGTGGTGAGCGATAAAATGGAAAAGACTCTAGTAGTTAGGGTTGAACGAGTTAAGCTTCACCCTAAGTACCATAAACGTTATGTGGTTAGTCGGAATTATAAAGTCCATGATGACTCAGGCCTTTATCATAAGGGTGACCGAGTTAGTTTTGTAGAGTGCCGGCCACTTTCCAAAGAAAAGCGCTGGCGGGTGATCAAGAATGGCCGTTAATTTGTTAATTATATGATTCAAGTTCAGACCATGTTAAATGTTGCCGATAATTCCGGCGCTAAAAAAGTCCAGTGTATTCGCTTAATGAAGGGCTACCGGCGTCACTATGCTTCTGTAGGTGATATGATTGTTGTGACCGTAAAAGAGGCTATGCCCCATACTAGTATTAAAAAGAGTGATATTGTGCCGGCCGTTATTGTTAGGACTACGAAAGAAATTCGTCGCTCTGATGGTACTTATATCCGTTTTGATGATAATGCTTGTGTTATTGTAGATAAAAAAACTCATGAGCCACGTGGTACTCGTATTTTTGGACCAGTGCCTCGTGAAATTCGGCGGGCTGGCTTTGTAAAAATCGCTTCACTGGCCCCTGAGGTATTATAATTAATAGTATATGAAAATAAAAAAGAATGACCAAGTCTTAGTCCTTAGCGGTAAGGATTGTGGCAAAAGAGGCAAGGTGCTTCAGGTTTTTCCTAAGGAGCAGCGGGCTAGTGTGGAAGGTATTAATTTATTAATTAAACATATTCGGCCGCAACATCGAGGAGAGGTAGGGCAACGAATTGAATTTCCAGCGCCGTTACATATTTCTAATTTAGAGTTAATTTGTCCTCATTGTGGCAAGCCGACCCGTGTAGGTTACCAATATATTAAGGTAACTGAAGGACAGAAGGCGCAAAATCGTAAGGTAAGAATCTGTCGGCGGTGTAAAGAATTTATTGATTAGTTAATTTATGTCTATGCGTTTATCTGAAAAATACAAACAGGAAGTTATTCCAGCCTTGATGGAGCAATTTTCCTATTCTAATAAGTTGAGCGTGCCTCGGCTTACTAAGGTAGTGGTTAATGTGGGGGTGGGGCGAATGGCTAAAGATAAGGCCTTTATTGATGGTGTCCAAGATACTTTAACGAAGATTACTGGTCAGAAACCTATTTTGAATCCAGCTCGTAAATCTATTTCCGCCTTTAAAATTAGAGAAGGGGCAATTGTTGGTGTTTCTGTTACTTTACGGGGTCAGCGAATGTATGATTTTGTAGAAAAATTAATTGCTATTTCCTTACCCCGTATCCGTGACTTTCGTGGTTTAGACAGTGGGGTAGTTGACCAGCAAGGTAATATGAATCTAGGATTTAAGGAGTGCTCTTCTTTTCCAGAAGTTCGCCTAGATGAGCTGGAAAAGGAGCACGGATTACAGGTTTCCATAGCAACTACGGCTAAAACCCATGAAGAGGGTTTAGCTCTATTTAAATTACTAGGCTTTCCTTTTAAAGCCCTATAACTTAATTTTTAAATTATGGCCAGACAAGCATTAATTGCCAAAGCTAAAAAGACTCCTAAATTTTCTACTCGTGTCGTCCGCCGTTGTTGGCGTTGCGGTCGCAATCGAGGTTATATGCGGGACTTCGGTCTTTGCCGGATTTGTTTTCGAGAGTTAGCGAGTAGTGGTGATCTACCAGGGATAACTAAATCTAGCTGGTAATTAATATTTACAAATTACTAAATTTATCTTTTTATGATTGATCCAATTTCCGACATGCTGACTCGAATTCGGAATGCCGCGGCAGTACATAAAACCGAGGTGATTTTGCCGATGAGTAAATTAAAGTATAATATCGCTAAAATATTAGAGCGTGAGGGCTATTTAGCGGCCGTAGAGATTATTAATCCGCCACTAACTAAAAATAAGACCGCTAATTTTGCTAGTCTAAAGTTAGTTTTAAAGTATCAAGCCAATGGCCGGCCAGCCATTACTTCAATTAAGCGGATTAGTCGGCCTGGTCGTCGTGTTTATGCAAGTAAAGATAAATTGCCGGTAGTCGTTAATAATTTCGGGATTGCTATAATTTCTACTTCGGCAGGATTGTTAACCAATAAAGAAGCTCGGGAAAAAGGTTTAGGCGGTGAGGTGCTTTGTAGCGTTTATTAATTTCAATGTGAGTTAGAAAAACTATATGTCAAGACTAGGAAAATTGCCAATTATCTTACCATCGGGAGTAACAGCTATGATGCAGGCTGGAATTTTAACGGTCACTGGCCCCAAGGGTCAGTTGCAACAGGCTATTTTGCCTGAAGTTCAAGTTACCATTGACCAGGATAAAATATTGGTTAATGTGGCTAATCGGGAGGACCGCAAAGAGCGGGCTTTATGGGGGTTATTTCACCGGTTGATTGGTAATATGGTCATTGGAGTAACTAAGGGTTATGAAAAGAAACTAGAAATTAATGGTGTAGGCTACCGGGTTAATGTCGCTGGTCAGAAATTGACTTTTAGTTTGGGTTTTTCTCATCCAGTCGAATTTAATTTGCCTTCCGGTATTACAGCAACTGTAGATGGAAATGTAATAACTATTGCTGGCCAAGATAAACAATTAGTTGGGGAAGTGGCGGCGCAGATTCGCCGTCTGCGTCCACCCGAGCCGTATAAAGGTAAAGGTATTAAATATGCTGATGAAGTTATTCGCCGTAAAGCGGGTAAGACAGCGGCTAAGTAAATTAAACTAGGAATATGCATAGCGAAAAAAGAGTTAATAAAATTAGACGACATAAACGGGTTCGCGCTAAAATTAAGGGTACGGGTACTTGTCCTCGCTTGAGTGTTTTTCGTTCCAACCGGGGTATGTATCTTCAGGCGATTGATGATACTACCGGTCAAACCTTAGTTAGTGCTCATAGTCGGGAGATTAAGTTAGCTGGTACTAAAACTGAGATTAGCCGGGCTTTGGGTAAGTTATTGGCGGAAAAATTGTTAGCTAAGGACATTAAGCAGGTAGTTTTTGACCGGGGCGGTAATGCTTATCATGGCCGGGTGCAAGCGGTAGCTGAAGGAGCCCGTGAGGCTGGTTTACAATTTTAATAATAAATTTATATGAAAGATATTAAAGCAACAATTTCTCCGAATGCAGAGCCAAGAAATAATCGCCAGAGACGGTTTTCGACTAGTCGAGGCCAGGGCGGACGCTCAGAGCAGCAACCAGATGAATTTGACCAGAAAATTATAGACATTGCTCGGGTTACCAGGGTAATGGCCGGTGGCAAAAGAATGCGTTTTCGGGCTTGTGTTGCTATTGGCGACCACAAAGGCCGGGTGGCGATCGGTCTTGCTAAGGGCTTAGATGTAACGACAGCGGTTAATAAGGCGGTTAATCAAGCTAAGAAAAGTCTCATCACTGTCCCCATAATAAACGGCACTATTCCGCATGAAGTGCGGCAGAAATCTGATGCGGCCATAATTATCTTAAAGCCAGCTACTCAAGGTAAAGGTATTATTGCCGGCAGTGTTGTAAGAATCATTTTGGAATTGGCTGGTTTACATAATGTAACGAGCAAGATGATTGGTTCTCATAATAAAGTTAATAATGCTAAGTGCACGATGAAGGCTCTACAAAGTTTAAAAAAGCCAGTCCGTCAGGACAAACAGGATAAAAATGTAGCGACAGCTGATAGTGCTAAATCTTCAAAGAAAGTAGTACCAGCAGCGGCCAAAGCTTAATGTAATATTTTTATGTTGACACTTAATACTTTACAACCCCATAGTGGGGCTAAGAAGTCTCGACGCCGGGTAGGACGGGGTAATTCTTCCGGCCACGGTAATTATAGTGGGCGTGGTCTTAAAGGTCAGAAAGCTCGGTCTGGAGTAAGTGATTTAAAACGTCGGGCCTTAAGACAAAATATTCTCCAGATTCCTAAATTACGCGGCTTTCATTCGGATAAGCCCAAAGCTCAAGTAGTGAATCTCTCTAGTTTGAATCATCATTTTCAAGATGGTGCTGTCATTGATCCCCAAAGTTTAGTCAAGGCTAAATTAGTAAAGTCTGGTCAGCCAATCAAATTATTGGCACGCGGTGAGCTGAAGTTAAAAAACTTGCGAGTTCGTAATTTAAAGGTGAGCGCGGCAGCCAAAGAGCAGTTGACTAAATTAGGTGGTCAGCTAGATAATAAATAATCTATGATGGAGAAAATTTTAAAAATTTGGCGAATGCGTGATTTAAGGAACAGTATCCTCTTTGTTTTAGCGATGCTGGTAGTTTTTCGTTTGGCCGCCCATATTCCTATTCCTGGTGTTAATGCTCAAGCTTTGCGGGAGTTATTCGCTTCCAACCAGTTGCTGGGTATGATGAACTTATTGTCTGGTGGTGGCTTACAGAATTTTTCTATTGTTATGATGGGTGTTGCCCCTTATATTACTTCTTCTATTATTTTTCAGTTACTGGGGATGATTGTTCCCTCTATTGAAGAAATGAATAAAGAGGAAGCTGGCCGGCAAAAGATTAATATGTGGACTCGTTGGGCCACAGTACCGCTTGCCGCCCTGCAGGCTTATGGGATGATTACTTTACTGCGCCGGTCGAGCTACCAGGTTTTAGGTGCTTTAGATCCTTTAAATTTTATTACTATTATTATTACCATTACTGCCGGCACAATTTTCTTAATGTGGCTAGGAGAGCTTATTACTGAAAAGAAAATTGGCAATGGTATTTCCTTATTAATTTTTGCTGGTATTATTGCCGGCGTACCTCAATCTTTTCAGCAGATTATTGCGACCTATAATAGCTCCCAGTTTTTTATGATTTTGGGCTTTATTATTGTGGCCATTCTCACTATTTTGGGGGTGGTTTATGTTACCGAGGGTCAGCGTAATATCCCAGTCCAGTATGCCCGGCAGATGCATGGCGGTCATAGTTATGGGGGAAGTACTACCCATCTGCCTTTGCGGGTTAATATGGCTGGTGTTATTCCCATAATTTTTGCAGTTTCTATTTTGATGTTTCCCTCCATGATTGCTCAATTTTTTGTCACAAGTAAGGTGGCTTGGCTGGCCACAGCTTCAGCTTGGGTAATTAAAGCTATTCAGGATCAATGGGTTTACGGTATTGCCTATTTTATCTTAGTGGTAGTTTTTACTTATTTTTATACCGAGGTGGTTTTTCATCCCGACCGGGTAGCCGAGAATTTACAAAAACAAGGTGGTTTTATTCCTGGCATTCGTCCCGGCCAGCCTACGGCCCGCTATTTAGCCAATATAATGCATAAAATTACTTTAGCTGGTGCCCTCTTTTTGGGGGTGATTGCTATTTTGCCTTTAATAATGCGCTCGATTACTGGGGTACAAGCCCTAGCTATTGGTGGCACTTCTCTCTTAATTGTGGTCTCAGTAGTTATTGAGACAGTTAAACAGATTGAGGCGCAGATGACTATGCGTCAATATGATGGATATTAATATCCATTGTTAATGAGATTCATTGCATCCGTTAGCTAGCAGTTCTTTCTAGAATTGTTATTTTTATCTTTGTTATTACTCTAGTTTTGGCATCTCAGTTGTGGTATGATGTAGGGGTTAATACAATTTTATGGTAAGGCATATTTTGTTTTTTATTGGCCCCCCAGCTTCAGGTAAGGGGACGCAAGCTGAGTTAGTCTCTAAATATTATGGTTGGCCGGCTATTTCCAGTGGTGATTTGTTGCGTCGCTCCGCAGATTTACCGCAAAAATATCAAGAAGCTATTCAAGCCGGTCATTTAGTAGATGATGGGGTGATTAATGATTTACTTCAGCGTCGCTTGACTCAGGCAGATACTAAGCTAGGTTTTATTTTAGATGGTTATCCACGCAATAGCAGCCAGTTTGCTTATGCCTATAATTATATTATTACTCCCCAAGACAGGGTTTGTGCTTTAGAGATTAGGGTAAGTGATGAGGAGGTTTATCGGAGGCTGGAGGGGCGGCGGTTTTGTCCGCACTGCGGAGCCGGTTATCATCTAATATATAAACCTAGTAAGCGTGAAGGTTTTTGTGATGTTTGTTCTTCCAAATTAGTAAGACGGCCGGATGATAAGCCAGAAGTTATTGCTGAACGGTTAAAAATTTATCATGACACCATGGAGCCGCTTCTTGCTTTATGGCAGAAGCGAGGTGAACTGGAAGTTATTAACGGGGAGCAGGATATTCCGGCAGTTCATCAGGATATTATTGCTGTTTTAACTAGGCGGGGCTATGTCTTGCCCCATTAAGTAAGATAATCTATGATTAGGTATAAAACGCCGGAGCAGATTGCGTTAATCAAAGAAGGGGGGCATATTTTAGCCGGGATTACTCAAAAATTAGCAGCAACCGTTAAACCAGGGGTAACTACCGCCGATTTAGAAGCTTTGTTTTTAGAATTAGTAGCAGCGGCTGGCGGAGCTCCATCGTTTAAGGGTTTTCGCTCCAGCCGACGGGAGAGGCCTTTTCCTACTGGTCTATGCGCTTCTATTAATGAGCAAATTGTCCATGGTCCTGCTATTCCGGCTCGAGTTTTACACTCAGGCGATATTATTGGCCTAGACGTGGGGATGGAATATCCCTTAAAAAAACCAGGCTACTTACCTAGTTGGCCGGTTAATTCTAGTGCTCCACATGGCGGCTATTTTACCGATATGGCGGTAACCGTACCGGTAGGAAAGGTTAGCCGTTTAGCTAATCATTTAATTGTGGTTACTAGAGAATCTTTAGCTTTAGCTATTAACGAAGTAGCGCCGGGTTGTAGCTTACTAAAGATTGCCCAAGTTATTGAAGGTTTGGTAGAGCAACATGGTTTTGCTGTGGTCCATAATTTGGTGGGTCATGGAGTAGGTCTCGCAGTCCATGAAGATCCCTCTATTCCTCATTATGTCTGCAATGAATATGGTGAACAGGATATTGTGTTAAAGCCTGGTATGGTTATTGCTATTGAGCCTATGGTCAGTGCTGGCAGCCCGGAAATTAAAGTAGGCCGTGATGGTCTTTCTTTTGAGACGGCTGATGGAAGTTTAAGTGCTCATTTTGAGCATACTATTGCCGTAACCACCACAGGCCATCAAATATTAACAATCTAGACATGAACGAACCTATTATTTTTTTAGGTCTTGACTGGGGCCAAAAGAAGATTGGCTTAGCCCTAGGGGATAGCGAAACTAAGTTAGCTTTTCCTTATGGGGTAGTGAAGGATTGGCCGGCGGTAGAAGCGGTGATTAAGCGAGAAAATGTTGACCAGATAGTTATGGGTGAGCCTTATCATTTAGGTGGAGAGAGGGGTAAGTATTTAAAGGGCTGGCAGGAATTGGTGGAACTTATTAAACATAGTGGTTACCCTCTACATTTAGTAGATGAACGTTTAAGCAGTCAGGGGGCTAATCGGTTAATTAATCATCAGTCTAGGGCAGCTGCTCCTGAGGACGCTATTGCTGCTATGCTTATTTTACAAACTTTTTTAGATAATTATGCGGCGTACGACCACTGAACGTTTATTAATTATTAAACGGACTGAGGATAGGGATTACCGGGGGAAAATTGTGGCTTTAAGTCCGGAGCGGGGCCGTTTAGTATTTACCGCCAAGGGTTTATTTAAGCCTCAATCTAAACTAAGTGGGCATTTAGAGCCCTTATCTTTGGTTGACGGCCTTATTGTTTGGAGCAAAGAGCCGCTTTTAAGCGCAGCGGTGAGCCGGCAGTCATTTCTGGGGCTTAAAAGTGATTTAGCCTTAATTGTTGTATCAACTGAATTAGTAAGGCGGGTTATAGAGTGGTGGCCATTAGCTCAGCCCCTACCACGTTCCTGGCAGGATTTAATTACCATCTTAACTCAGTGGAATAGTCATCATTATTCTTTGTCTCAACTAACGGTAGGTAGCCAAATTATGTCGTGGCGGTTAGCGCGGGAATTAGGTTATGCGCCGGGACATACTTGTATCCAGTGCGGCCGGCCACTTAGTACCGCCTTCTGGAGTGAGACCCAGGGCGGATTTTTTTGTGAGGTCTGTCAGCCCAAAGGTCCAACGTATAAGCTATCTCCCAGTACTTTAGTAATTTGGGAAGATTTAGTTCAGGATGAACATTTACAATTGACGAAATTACCATCATCGCCTACAATCTTAGAAGAGTTAACTGCTTTTTTTAATAGTTGGCTTAATTTTTTAGCTTTATGTTAAGGACTCATACTTGTGGCCAGTTACGGGCCACAGAAGTTGATCAGACAGTTTATGTAGCCGGCTGGGTACAATCAAGCCGTAATTTAGGCGGCCTAATGTTTATTGTCTTGAGGGACCATAGCGGTTTGATTCAGCTGGTGGTGGATTTAGCTCAAGAGCCGAAAGTGGCCGTTATTGCTGAGGAGTTACATGATGAGTTTGTTGTGCGGGCTCATGGTCGTGTACGTTTACGGCCAGTGGAAATGGTGAACCCGGCGATGCCGACTGGGGAAATAGAGGTGGTAGTTGATGATCTAGAGATTTTAAGCCGTTCTTTACCCTTGCCCTTTAGTTTAGCCGAGGATAAAGTGGGGCTTAGCAATGAAAATTTACGCTTAGAATATCGTTTTTTAGATTTACGTCGTCCCAGTGTGCAGGAGATGCTTATCACCCGTGATTTATTTATTCGGCGAATGCGTCAATATTTTCAAGATTTAGGCTTTGTGGAAGTACAAACGCCGATTTTAGCTAATTCTTCTCCGGAAGGGGCGCGTGATTTTCTTATACCTTCTCGGTTATTTCCGTATCATTGTTATGCTTTGCCGCAAGCGCCTCAGCAGTTTAAGCAACTTTTAATGATTGGCGGAGTAGATAAATATTTCCAAATTGCCCCATGTTTTCGTGATGAAGATGGCCGGCAGGACCGCCATTATGGCGAATTTTACCAGTTAGATATGGAGATGAGTTTTGTAGATAGTGAAGAAGATATTTGGCAGATTATGGAGCCATTAATGCTAGAGCTGACATCTGAATTTAGCTCGAAAAAAGTTATTGGCCTCAAGGATGGACGTTTCCCCCAATTAACATGGCGTGAGGCTATGGAAACTTATGGCACAGATAAACCAGATTTACGTTATGATCTAACTATTAAACCATTGAGTCAAGTATTAGCTCACAGCCATTTAAGTATCTTTCAAGATGTTTTAGCCAGTGGCGGCCATATTTATGGTTTAGTTTTGCCTGAGACTGAAAAATTAAGCCGACGGCAGTTGGATGAGCTAACGGCATTAGCAAAAACTAAAGGGGTGAGTGGTTTAAGTTCCTTAATTTATCTAGGGGAAAATTGGCAGGGCAGTTTAGCCACTAAATTAGAAGACAATATTTTGCTATCCCTCGTTAAGCATTTATCCTTAAAGGGAGGCGAGACAATATTAATTACAGCTGGCCCAGGACTTCAGGCCTGTGAGGCCTTGGGAGCTATCCGGGAAGAGATAGCCGGGTGGTTTAATTTAAAAGATCCAGGGTTAGCAGCTTGGTGCTGGATTTATGATTTTCCTTTTTATGAAGTAGGCAGTACTCCGACCGGGCTTAATTTTTCCCATAATCCTTTTTCTCTACCTAAGGGTGGATTAGAAGCCTTAAAGAATCAGCCACCGTTAGAAATAGTAGCTTATCAGTTTGATTTAATATTAAATGGAGTGGAGGTTTCCAGTGGGGCTATTCGTAATCATCAACCAGAAGTAATGTATGAAGCTTTTCGGTTAGTAGGTTATGAGCCGGCTGAGGTTGACCGTCGTTTTGGAGCTTTGCTTAAGGCCTTTAAGTATGGTGCTCCGCCTCATGGCGGTAATGCTCCGGGGATTGACCGCTTGCTGATGGCCTTAAAAGATTATGATTCTATCCGTGATGTCTATGCTTTCCCTAAAGATACTCAGGGCCGGGATTTACTGATGGGGAGTCCAAGTGAAGTTAGCCAAAATCAGCTTGATGACCTTTATTTATCCTGGCGTCAAGATACTAAAAAATAATTATATGCCAACCAAAAAAGCTAATTCTTTACCCAAATTTACTTTTCTTTATTTATTATCCCTTATTTCGTTAATTTTTTTAGCAATCTCAGCAGGAGTAGTAGCTTTTCAGTTAATTAATAAATGGCTACCTGATCCGCTTACGGGGTATACCATAAGCTATACGGCGTCTAGTTTAAAGTTTGGCCTATCCGCTTTATTAATCTCTACCCCACTATATTTTTGGGCTGTGAGTCAAATTAATCGCGGATTAGTAAAAAGAGAAATAAGTCCTCAGTCTGATTTACGGCGTTGGCTTATTTATTTTATTTTATTAGTTACAGCTATTGTGATGTCCGGCTGGCTTGTTGCTTTAGTTTATCATTATTTAGATGGTGAGTTGACTGGGCAGTTTTTAGCTAAAGCTATAGTAGCCATTGGTATTGCCGCTACTATTTTTGGCTTTTATCATTATGACCTGCACCGTAATCCTCAATCGCCTAGTGATAAATACCACCTTCACTCTTTTGCCTGGCCAGTCGCTATAGTGATTATTGGTCTTATTATTGGCGGCTTTGCGATTGCCGAGAGTCCAACGGAGGCTCGGAATCGTCGCTATGATGAAAAATTAATTGGCAATTTTTACCAAATAGATAGTGCTCTTAATGTTTATTACCAAGAAAATAAACATTTACCAGCGACTTTACAAGAATTAACAGTAAGTCCTTATTACTTAGATCCGGCAGCCTTAAAAACGAGTGAGGGAGAGGCTATACGCTATCGGGGGCTAGGGAATAATCAGTATGAACTTTGCGCCTTATGGCATACTAATAATATTAACCCAGATAAAGGTGTTAGAACTGTCGGGGTAGAAAAATGGCCCCATGAAGCCGGTTATCAATGCATTAAACAAGTTATTTGGGAGGATAGTGGTGGCCCAGTAGAACAGCCTCTTAAGTAATAAACAATGGAGTTACAGCGCACCATTATTATTTTATTAGTTAATCTAGCCTGGTGGCTCATGGCCGTTATTTGGTCTAGTCAGCCCCTTGTTTTAGCTGGGGAAGTGCCCCTTGTCTGGCCCAATAACTGGCCGGAAGTTAAGGCTTGGCCGGCTAGTAGCACAGTGGTTATTTCTAATAAAGAAGGTGTGCTTCTTAGCCAAGGTAGCTATCAGTTGCGTCCTATTGCTAGTTTAAGTAAGTTAGTTACGGCCCTGATTGTCTTAGATACTCACCCTAATTGGTCAGCTGAGTATACCTTGAAAAATGAAGACCAGCGTTATGGCAATATCATCTATATTTATCCTGGTGAGGTGGTCACTATTAAAGATTTATGGATGGCTAGTTTACTGGCCTCCGATAATACTGCTACTGAAGCGTTAATTCGGGCCGTGGGCCTTGATGATGCTTCTTATTCTCAAAAAGTAGAAGAATTAGCTCGTAAGTTTAATTTAGCCTCTGATCTTCATTTGGTTGAGCCTACGGGCTTGAGTCCTGACAACCAAGCTAGTGCGCGAGCAGTTGCCACTATAGTTAAAACCGCTTTGTCGCAGTCCGAAATTAGAGAGACATTATTATTAGAGCAATATGAGATAGTTACTAAACAAGGCCGGCGGCAGCTAGTCACTAATACTGATGGCTTTATTCGGGGTTCAGTAGCGGCACCAGATAGCTGGCAGATTCTCGGCGGTAAGACTGGCTATTTAGATGAAGCCGGTTATTGTTTTGCCGCCCTATGGCGTAATAACCAAGGGGAAGAGTTAATTACTGTTGTCCTGGGGGCTCCGACTAAAGAGGGGCGGTTTACTATTACTAAGGATTTGTTAAATTATATCACTGAAAAATATTATTAATTGGTTAATTTTTATTAGTATGCTAGAATAATGGCATAAATATTTTTATATGCACAAGTTAATTATTGGCAATTGGAAAATGGCTCTAGGCTATAAAGAAAGTGTAACTTTAGCTGAAAATTTAGTCTTAAGCCAACCATATCGACCACTTCTGGCGGAAGTGGGAGTGTGTCCTAGTTTTGTCGCCCTGTCTTCGGTAGCCAATATTTTAGAAGGTACAGCTATTTTTTGGGGATCACAAGATGCAACCCAATTTGTACCGGGACCAGTTACTGGTGGCACTAGTTTAGAAAGTTTGGTTGAGCTTGATTGCCGTTATGTTATTTTAGGTCATAGTGAGCGACGTCAATTATTTGGGGAAACTGATGAGTTAGTTAGACTTAAACTGCAAGCTGTCTTAGAGCGAACTAATTTGATTCCCATAGTCTGTGTCGGTGAGACTTTAGCTGAGCGGGAAGCTGGTCAGGCTGAAGAGAAGGTAGGGGGACAGCTTAGGGCAATTTTTAATTCCGTAGTAGTGCCGGCGGGACGGGAGGTAGTACTAGCCTATGAACCTATTTGGGCTATTGGCACAGGAAAAACCAGTACTCCTACGCAGGCTGAGGCTATGCATCATTTTATTAGACAATTCTTAAAAGAATTAGGGATAGAGGGTAACCGGATATTATATGGTGGTAGCGTTAAACCAGAAAATGCTGGTCAATTATTATCTCAACCCAATATTGATGGCCTATTAGTTGGTGGAGCTAGTTTGTCGGCTGATAGTTTTTGGTCCATAGTCTTTGCTTAAGGTTTATGTTTTTAATGTGGCTGTGTATCGCTTTATTAATTATTGCCTTGGCGATTGTATTATTTATTATTTTTCATAAAATGCCGCTATTGGCTAATATTGATGTAGATAATTTACCAGCGGAACAGGCGGCGGCTAAAAAGCAGGAAATTATTAATGACCGTATTCGTCGGCAGTTAGCTAAACACAGTTGGTGGTGGCGTAATATTGTGGCATCTCTTTATACTAAAATAAAGGAATTTTTTTGGCGGGGATATGCTAAGCTAAACCGATTACATCGGCAACAAGTTAAAACTAAGTTGCAGTCACGGGGTCTAAATAGAGAACGAGCCAAAGAACTGCTAGTTGATGCTGAGGAAGCTTTATCTCAAGGACGTTTCAGTGAGGCTGAACATTTGGCCCTGGAGGCATTAGAGTTAGACCAAAGTCAGATAGATAGTTTTGCTTTTTTAGCTAATGTCTACAATGAAGAAAAAAAGTATAAGGAAGCCCAAGAAGTTTGGCATTATATTGTGAAACGTTTAACTCAAAAATATCGGGCAGAAGAATTACGGCGCCACCCGGAGGCTAAAAATACTAAACAGAAATTAGCTGAGTATCATTATCTTCTGGGGCAGTCATACTACCGTAGTGATGAGTTAGAACGGGCTGACCATTATTTAAGACAAGCTTTGAAATTAGCCCCTAAAAATCCACGCTATCTTGACACGATGCTGGCAGTTAGTATAATGAGAAAGGATCGGGTTACGGCGGTTACTGTTTTCGATACTTTATCCGCCGTTGATCCTGGTAATGGTCATTTGCCAGATTATTTAGAACAGATAAGACAGTTATAATTTAGCCGTTGTAGCTCAGCTGGTAGAGCACTTCCATGGTAAGGAAGGGGTCTCGGGTTCAAGTCCCGACGACGGCTCCAAGATTTTTGGGTCGGTACCAAAGCGGTCAACTGGGGCAGACTGTAAATCTGCTGGCGTATGTCTTCGTAGGTTCGAATCCTACCCGGCCCACCCGAAGAAACTGCTTCGACTTTAACGAAAATGCTTGTCAGCGTTGTTGAAAATGGTTATGGAAAACTTGCTAAAGTAGGTGGTTATCATATTGCTGGAAAAACCGGCACTTCGCAAATTCCGTATACAAGTTTTGGTATTGATAAGGCCAGTTATTCTAATGAAACTTGACAAAGCTTTGTTGGTTTTGCTCCTGCTTATGACCCGAAATTTGTTGTGTTAGTTAGGTTAGATAATCCAACAAAAACAAAAACTTCAGAGTATTCGGCCACACCAATGTTTCACGACTTAGCCCAGTATATTTTAGACTATTAGCAAATAGGGCCCTCATCATCTAGTGGCTTAGGATATCAGGTTCTCATCCTGAAAACTCGGGTTCGAGTGCCGATGAGGACGCAAGTTTTTAATAAAATCTAATATATGGCGGAAATTTTTTGGCACAATTTGTCAATAGAGGAAATAACTAAATTACTAAAGACAAATTTAGAAGAGGGACTGTCAGAAGACGAAGTAAAAAAACGTCAGAAAGAATTTGGCAAGAATTTGCTTCCCGAAGAAAAACCTTTCTCAAAATTAAAGATTTTCCTTGGCCAATTCAAAAGTCCTTTAATTTATATTTTGCTTATAGCCGGAATTATTACTTTGATTTTGGCAGAATATACAGACGCCATTGTTATTTTCGCCGCTGTTTTTTTAAATGCAATTGTTGGATTTATTCAAGAAAATAAGGCCTCTCAAACCTTAAAGGCTTTAAAAAAAGCGGTTAAACAGGAAGCAGAAGTTTTAAAAGAGGCAATTTAAGGATTATTGATTCTACCGAACTTGTTCCGGGAGATATTATTGTTTTAAATTCTGGAGATAAAGTTCCTGCTGATGGCAGGATTTTTGAATCTCGCAACTTAAAAATTAACGAAGCGGTCTTAACCGGCGAATGGGTGCCGGCTGAAAAAAACACTAGAACACTACAAATAGAAACACCTTTGGCAGATAGGGATAATATGGTTTATATGGGCACAATTGTTGAAGATGGAAAAGGAAAAGCAATAGTAACCGCAACAGGGGTAAATACCGAAGTTGGGAAAGTGGCCATGATGGTAAGAGAGACAGAAGAAGAAAAAACACCTTATCAAAAAAAGCTGGCAAATTTTTCAAAAACTATTGGAATAATTATTGGGGTAATTTGTTTTTTGATTTTTATTGAAGGAATGCTTATCAATGGAGATTTCGTTGAAATGTTCACTATATCCGTGGCAGTGGCAGTCGCTTCTATTCCCGAAGGGTTGCCTGTGGCGATGACTGTGGTTTTAGCCCTTGGGATGCAGCGAATTTTAAACAAAAAAGGCTTAGTGCGAAAATTAGTTGCTGCTGAAACATTGGGAAGTACTTCAGTGATTTGTAGCGATAAAACAGCTACTTTAACCGAAGGGAAAATGAAGGTTGACAAAATAATTCCCGCCTTCGCCAATGCTACGGCGGGCAAGAGTGGTGAATTTTTAACAGTGAAAGCGGCAGCTTTAACTACCGAGGCCTTCATTGAAAACCCTGACGAACCAAAAGAAAGGTGGATTATTAGGGGCCGGCCAACCGATAGGGCATTGTTAGAGGCCGGAATTAAATTTGGAGTTAGTCCCAAAAAGAAATTAGAGAAAAATAAAATTGACGAACTTCTTTTTAATTCCATCAATAAGTTTTCGGCTGCGCTTTATCAAGAAGATGGTGAAAAGATTTTGTATGTTTGTGGCGCGCCGGAAAAAATTTTAGAACTTTCCGTTTTGACCGACGAAGAAAAAATAAAATGGCAAGAAAAATTAGAGGAATTAGCTAAAAAAGGACTAAGAATTGTTGCTGCCTCCTATAAAAAACTTACAACTTACAACCCACAACTTACAACTCTTAAAGATGAAATTAATAATTTAATCTTTACCGGTTTTATTACTTTAAAGGACCCAATTAGGCAGGATGTAAAAGAGGCAATGCGGGTATGCCGGCGGGCAGGGATGAAACCGATTATTGTTACCGGCGACCATAAACTTACAGCCAAAGCGGTAGCAGAAGAGTTGGGTTTTAAGATTAAAGAGGAGAATATTTTGGAGGGCAAAGATTTAGATAAACTTTCGGATGAAGAATTTGATAAAATTTTAGACAAAATTCAAATTTATGCCAGAGTAGAGCCAAAACATAAAATGAGAATAGTTTCTGCTTGGCAAAAAAGGGGAGAAGTTGTAGCAATGACTGGTGATGGAATAAATGACGCCCCAGCGCTTAAAAAAGCGGACATTGGCGTAGCTTTGGGTTCTGGCACTGAAGTAGCGAAAGAAGTATCCGACTTAATTTTATTAAACGACAGTTTTTCAATTATTGTGGCAGCAGTAGAAGAGGGAAGGACGGTTTTAGATAATATTAGAAAGGTTATTACTTATTTGGTTTCTGATAGTTTTTGTGAAGTAATCTTAATTGGAGGTTCAATGGTTATAAGTTGGTTTACTCACCAAACCTGGATTTTACCAGTTACAGCAGTTCAAATTCTATGGACGAATTTAATTGAAGACGGCTTGCCCAATATCGCCTTGGCTTTTGAACCCAAAGAAAAGGATTTGATGAAAAGGAAGCCCGGCGGCCATGAAACCCCCTTATTAACAAAGGAAATGAAAACTCTTATTTTAATTGCCGGGTTAATAGACGATATTTTACTTTTGGGATTATTTTTTTGGCTTCTAAAATTTTCCGGCTATTCAATCTTCCATATTCAGTCAATTATGTTTACTAATTTAGCCACAGATACTCTTTATTTTGCTTTTTGCTGCAAGAGCTTAAGAAGAAACTTCTGGCACATCAATCCTTTTTCAAATAAACTTTTGAATATCTCTCTTGTGGTAAGCGCGATTTTACTCTTTGGAGCTTTGTATTTCCCGCCCTTGCAAATTCTTTTAAAAACTGAACCTCTTTATCTTTTTGATTGGGGGTTAGTTTTAGGCTTAACCCTAATTGACATTATTGCAATTGAAGTTACAAAATGGTTTTTTATATCAAAACATAATGTTAAATGATCTAACACAAGCTTTAACATGATAAGTTCTAGCGAAGGGCATATAAAATCTATACTTTTTAGATTTGCTTAAAAATAAATCTTGTTGTATCATTATAACAACTCGTAGACAGTTATTGTGATAAATGCCAGCTTTTCATATTAGGACTAGCAAACTGATGGAATAATTATTGAAAAAGTTCGGGAGGGATGGCCCTATTTATAAAGGCGCATTATATTATTTATTTTATTTTTAAAATTATTTTATGCCAAGTTTTGGACCAAAAACCACGAAAAATTTACAAGATGCCTTTGCCGGTGAATCAGCCGCCCGCAATCGCTATACCTATTTCGCTTCTGCAGCTCGCAAGGCCGGCTTTATTCAAATTGCCAATATCTTTGAGGAAACTGCAAATAATGAAAAAGAGCATGCTAAATTATGGGCTAAGGCTCTAGAGATGATTGGCGATACAGCAGCTAATCTTCAATCGGCGGTTAGTGGTGAGAATTATGAAAATCAAATTATGTATCCAAAAATGGCTGAAGAAGCCGAAGAAGAAGGACATAGTGAGATTGCTGAGGCTTTTCGCAAGGTTGGTGAGGCCGAGAAGGCTCATGAAGCGCGCTATCGGCAATTATTAATTAATGTGGAAAATGACAAAGTCTTTAAGAAAGACCAAGTAGTTCGCTGGAAGTGCAATAATTGTGGTTATATTTATGAGGGCTTAGAAGCGCCGACCGAATGTCCTTCTTGCCATCATCCTCAAGCCTATTTTGAAATGTTTGTGGAAACTTATTAATAAATATTAATTTTATGTCTCAGGACAACATGATTAAGTTGGAATGTACGGTTTGTAAGTCAATAAACTACTTTTCCCATAAAAATAAAAAAGTAATTAAGGACCGCTTAGTGATTAATAAATATTGTCCTAAGTGCAAAATGCATACCGAACATAAAGAAACTAAATAATAACGGCCTTCGGGCCTATTGCGGGATTCGTATAGTGGTAGTACGGAGGTCTCCAAAACCTTTAGCGGGGGTTCGATTCCCTCATCCCGTGCCTGGTTATTATAAATTAGATGGTGTCCGTTTGTCCTACAAAAGTATGGGTTATAGTTACATTATTTGTCTTACATTTTAAGAATAAGATTTTATCATTTAATTTAATAGAAACTTATGAAGAAATTCTTTTTTATTCCGCTTTTGGCAGTAGTATTACTGGTAGCAGGCTGTGCCTCAAAAAAGACTGCCACTCCAGCTAATGAGATAAATGGTAATATTAATGTCCAAAGCGACGTGGAGGAAGACAATGGACCGATTATTCAGTTGGAAGAGCCGACTGGGACCAACGATCCTACAGCTGCCAGCGTATGTACTACGGAAACCAAAACCTGTCCTGACGGTTCAGTGGTCGGCCGTGAGCTGCCCGATTGTCAGTTTGCTCCTTGTCCAGGAGAATAAACTTAAAATAATTATTGCTTAGGGCTGAAATATAGTCAGCAGCCTGTTTTTGTGTTATTATAACGATATTATGGCGCTAGATAATAATTTGCTAGCTCGACAAAAATTAGCCGCGGCTTTATTTCCTAAAATTGAGGAATCACCCCAGATGATTGAGGCGCGTTATCCGCGACGTCAGCTTAAGCTTGGAGCCATGGTGACTAGAATTGCTCCTAGTCCTACTGGCTTTATGCATTTAGGGGGACTTTATACTGCCCTTATTTCGGAGCGGTTAGCCCATCAATCAGGGGGGGTCTTTTTTTTACGAATTGAAGATACGGATAGAAAGCGGGAAGTGCCAGGTGCCCTAGAGTTAATAATTAATTCCCTGACCCATTTTGGTCTAAAGTTAGATGAAGGTGAGATAGCAGTAGGGCAGGAGACTGGAGCCTATGGACCATATAAACAAAGTAAGCGAGCCTCTATTTACCAGGCATTTGTTAAACAATTAATAGTGAGTGGTCAAGCTTATCCAGCTTTTGAAACCGTAGAAGAGTTAGAAGAACTTACTAAAAAGCAGGAAGCCTCTAAAGTAGCTCCTGGTTATTATGGCCCTTGGGCTTACTGGCGAGATAAAACGCCAGCTGAGGCACTAGCTATGTTAGATAAAGGCTTTAAGCCGGTTATTAGATGGCGCTCTAATGGTGATCCTGAACACCAGGTCATAGTTAATGATATGTTTAAGGGCCGTCTAGCCCTACGGGAAAGTAACCAGGATATTGTCCTTTTAAAGTCTGATGGCCTGCCAACTTATCATTTAGCCCATGTTATTGACGACCATTTAATGGGCACTACTCATGTTATCCGGGGTGATGAATGGTTATCTTCTTTGCCGCTTCATCTTCAATTATTTGCCACCTTAGGTTGGCAACCCCCAATATATGGTCATTTAGCGCCTATCCAAAAATTAGTTGGTCAATCGCGCCGTAAATTAAGTAAACGGCATGATCCAGAGGCCAGTGTAACTTTTTATGATGAGGCAGGCTATCCGCCTGAGGCGGTGATAGCTTATCTGCTTAATCTAGCCAATCCCAGTTTTGAAGCTTGGTTTATGAGCCATCCGGACAAGAGGTGGGAGGATTATTTACTAATTATTGCTGAGTTAAAAAAGGGAGCTGGAGCTTTGTTAGATCTTCAGAAGTTAGATAGTTATAGTAAAGAAATTATTAGCCGTCTGTCTCTCAATGAACTTTTAGAACAATCGCTAGCTTGGGCTAGAAAATATGATCCACCCTTGGCCCAAGCGATGAGTCGTGATTTAGCTTATACTACTGAGATTTTAAATATTGACCATGCCGGGGAACGGCGGCGGAAAGACATTGCCAAATGGTCTGAACTTCGTGCCGTCATTGGTTATTTCTATGATGATATCTGGGCGGCTACACCCTTAGATTTAGCTAGCCAATTAGGGGATTATTCGCTGTCGGAGATTAGAACCATTGCTCAAGCAGTAGCTGCTAGTTATAAGCCTCAAGATAGTCAGGCCGAGTGGCTGGCTAAATTGCGGCAGTTAAGTCAAACTTTAGGCTATGCGCCAGATACTATAAGCTATCGTCAGAATCCGCAACGCTATAAGGGGAGTTTTGGCGATGTGGCTAAAATTATTCGGGTCCTTTTGGTGGGCCGTAATCAGTCGCCTGACCTTTATGCAGTGATGCAGGTAATGGGCCAGGAACGGGTGCGAACCCGGTTAGCTAATTTTACTGGATAACAGTTGACAAATTTTTTATTATTTTATATACTTATTTGTATCATTCATCAGTACCCTCCTAATCAAGTCCCCAAGGTCACAACTCCTTCGACCTTGGGGTTTTTCTTTTATTTTGATTTTTTGGTTATTTTTGCTATTATTTTAGTAGTTATTATTTTATATGCGTTTACCAGTTCGTAAAGGCGGTAAGTATACTTTTATTAAGCCTGATCCTTATTTAACTTCAGCTAAGGCAGCTGAATTAAAGAAACGCTTGGAATGGTTAAAGAAAGTGGCCCAGCCTCGAGCCATTAAAGAAGTTAGCCGTCTGGCCGAGATGGGAGATTTTTCTGAAAATGCGGCTTACCAAATGGCTAAAGGTAGGCTAAGGGGGATTAATCAGGAGATTATTGAGCTTCATGATTATTTAAATCAGGTAGTTATTATTGAACCACCTCGGGATAATCGGGTGGGACTTGGTAGCCGAGTAGAGGTAGAAATGGATGGAGAAAATAAAAGTTTTTTAATTTTAGGTTCGAAAGAAACTAACCCTAGTAAGGGGATTATTTCTCATAATTCACCCTTAGGGGCAGCTCTCCTGGGCCGGCAAGCGGGCGAGGAGGTCAACCTTAAGCTAGCTAATCGCTGGCTTAAAATTCGCATTATTAAAGTTAATTAATATTTATGGCTCTCCCCACTGGTCTTCTCCTTATTATTACTATATTATCGTTTGCTGTTTTAGCTTATGGCGCCGATATGCTGGTAGCCAATATTAAGATGATTGCCAGTCATTATCATTTAAGCATTTTTTTACTGGGTATTATCTTGGGCTTTTTTACTAGTATCCCAGAGCTTATTTTAGGTTTAACAGCAGTACATCGCGGGGTAGCTAGTCTATCTTTGGGTAATTTGCTGGGTGGTATTATTGTCTTATTTGGTTTAATTTTGGGACTAGCCATTATAGTCCATCGTACAATTAAAACTGACGGCCAGTCTTCTACTATTGCCCCGAGCATCTTGATTCTACTTTTGCCTTTAATGTTAGGTCTCAAGGGCTCACTTAATCACTGGGACGGCCTTATTATAATTATAGCCTATATTGCTGTAGTGTTATATAGCGCTAGGACTGAATCGTCGGCGAAACAGGCGCAGGTCTCTAAGCCACCTCGTCTTGCCAGTCGCCATTTTCTATTTTCTTTATTGGGTCTTGGCCTAATTATTGGCACTAGTCAAGTGATTGTCAGCACTATGACTGAGCTAATGGAACGTTGGCAGTGGCCGCCACTGGTGGCTGGAGTATTGCTGCTAGCGATAGGCACTAATTTACCGGAGATTGTTGTTACTATAGAGAGTTTAATTAAACGGGCGAGTGATTTATCCATTAGTAACTTAATTGGTTCGGCGATCGGCAATGTAGTTGTTGCCGGCATATTATTACAATTTGGGTCATTTTCCATCCAGCCGTTTATGGCTTTTGTTGTTACTGCCAGTACCATCTGCCTGCTTAGTAGCTTTTTGCTTTTGTTTTATAAAACAGATAAGCAGTTTAGCCGTTGGGAGGGGATTATATTGCTTTGTATCTATCTACTATTTTTAGTAGCCGAGCTAAAGTGGGCAATTTACTAATTTTTTGCTATAATAAAGCTAATCTATTTATTTAGCTTATCTTTATGAACAAACATTTATGGTGGCTTAGCGGTTTATTTACCCTTAGTCTGTTGCTGGCCGGCGGAGGTCTAGTCCAAGCCTCAACAGAGATTTCTGGCAATATTATTAATACTAATTGGACAGCCGCTAATAGCCCGTACATTATTAAAAGTCAGGTGGAAGTGGCCCCGGGGGCGACTTTAACTATTGGACCAGGGACGGTGGTTAAGTTTCAAAAGGGCACTGGTCTTACAGTCCGAGGCACCTTAAAGATTAGAGGTGACAGCCGAAATTTAGTGGTATTAACTTCTGCTGAGGCTACTACTAGCCGCGGAGATTGGACGGGTATTACTTTTACCGATGAATCAGCTGACGCTCAATTTACTAGCGCTGGTAATTATACTGGAGGAAGCATTGTTGAATATGCAGTTATCGCTCATAGCACTGGTGTTACTTTAGATAATGCTTCGCCGTATATTGCTAATAGTAATTTTTTAGACAACAATGTGGCTATTAGCATTAGTGGTGAGGTTGAGGAAACAAATATTACCACTAGTTCAGCTCGTCTGTGGATAACTCGCAACAATATTACTAACAACACAAAAGGAATAGTTGTCAATAGGGGATATATGATGGGTGAGATGGTTTTTGACCCCAGCGGTTTGATGGTCCAAGAGCCTCGGGCCAGTATTATTATTGACGGCAATGCCATTAATTATAATCAGGAAGGCCTGTGGCTAGAGCGGGGTGAGAGAGTGGCGGTTTTAAACAATCAAATTAATTTTAATAATGGTTATGGTTTAAAGATTGCCGCTGCCTCGCCTCAGGCTATCGTCCAGCATAATACTATAAATTATAATAATATTGGCTTAGAAATAGCGGCGCGGGGGGCAACCATTAGCAAGAATGCGATAGCCTATAATAATCAGGCAGGTTTAATTTTACTTAATGCTAGTAATGTCATCAGCGACAATAACATCTATGGCAATTTAGGCTCAGACTTATCTAGTACTTTACCGGGAGGTATTGTGACTAATAATTATTGGGGCTTAGGAGCAACTATAAATAGCAGTGTGCCCGCTAGCTCTACCTTTAATTTTGAACCACGATTGAGTGAGCCGACCGATATTGCCAGTCTCTCTCGCCCGACAGTGAATGAGACAGTGAAATCTACTATTTTAGAGAAGATCCTTATAACTGGTACTAAAGATGCCAACGGCAATTTAATTATTAATGATGAGACCGTTATTCCTTGGGATAATGAAGTTACCTGGAGTTATAATCTCCCTCTTACTTTGGGAGATAATACTTTTACCATACTTTCCCGCGACCGGGCTGGCAATAGTAGTCCGGCAATAGAGTTTACTATTACCCGCCTAGAGAATAAATTTGTGCCTACGCCAACCATTAATAGTTTTAAATTAACTACAAGTGAGGCTACCCAGGTATTAAGCGGGGGCAAGGATGCTAATACCGCCATTATTATTAATGGGCAGGAAGTCGTGCCGCTTAATAATGAGACTAAATGGCAGGCCACTGTGGCTCTGCGTTATGGCCGTAACACTTTTTCCATTGTGGCTCGCAGTGCCGCTGGCTATGAAAGCGATCCGCTTTCCATTACTATTGACCGGCCAGATACGCAGGGGGTGGAGACTATTGCCCGCGAGAAAGCAGCTTCAGCTGGTATACCCGTAAATGAGGCTTTAACTAAAAGATTAGCCGGTTATATTCTCCTTCAAGTGGAATCTAAGGGTGAGGCTTGGTATGTTAATCCCTTAGATGGACAACGTTATTTTCTTGCTGGTCCTACTAATGCCTTTAATTTGATGCGTCAGTTTGGTTTGGGAGTAAAGCATAGCGTTATTACGGCCAAGACCATTGATCCAAAACTTAAGGGTCGGATTTTAATTGATACTGAAGATAGCGGTAAAGCCTATTATGTTCACCCGCAGACCAGTAAATTATATTATCTCGGCCGGCCGGCTGATGCTCTAGCAGTGATGCGTCAGGTAGGCCTGGGAATTAGTAACAAAGATCTACGCCAAATTAAATTAGCCCAATAATATTGGCTATTTCTCGTTTTTTCTTGTTTAACCCTTGTCTTTATTGGGAACTCTTGTCATCTTTTTCATAAAGGTATATAATTACAAGGTAAATGGCAGGTTGCTGCCAGATAATAATAGTCTATGTCCATGACAAAGGCTCAATTAGTTGAGGGCTTGGCTAAGAACTGCAAACTTAGCAAGAAAGCCGTCAATGATGTCTTGAACGAGATGGCCGCCATGGCCTACAAGGAAGTCAAGAGGAATGGCGAATTCATCGTTCCAGGCATCGGTAAGCTAGTTAGAATGCAGCGCAAGGCCCGCACAGGCCGCAATCCAGCGACTGGTGCCCAGATTAGAATCCCGGCCAAGAATGTCGTTAGATTCCGCGTGGCCAAAGCGGTTAAGGATGCGGTAGTTTAGTTACTGCCGTAAGCTGCTATTACCAAAATTACCGACCTCCATGAGGGGGTCGGTAATTTTTTATTAACTAATTTTATTGTCTTATTCTATCCAAGTTTCTACGTATTGTCCTAGGCCAAATTTTTTAAGTTTATTATTTAGTTTAGTGCGGGACCTTAAAAAATTAAGAAGAGAGCCAAAATCAATGAGATAGCGATTGCCACGGATGCGGTAGGTAATAAGACCACCGCTAATAGCCCGGCGGATAGTTTTAGTTTGCACTCCACCTAGTTTAGCAGCTTCAGAGACTGACACCCATAAAGGATTAGTCAGGGAAGAGGTGGGGGTGACTGTCGGGGGAAGAGCTCCAGGATGGTGGTCAGTAGTGGCAGTTAATCTTGGCATATAGTCTAAGAATTACTAGACTTTAAAATAAATGATTTTTAATTTTTAGTCAACTAGGGCTTTAAGTCTAAAAATATCTAGACCTAAAGACGACAATTAGTTTTTTAATGATTTTTTAAGTCTAGTATTTTCTAGACTTAAAATAGCCATCTACCCAATTTTTTGTCTAATAAAGTCTAATTTACTCTGGACAAATCATTAGGATTCCCTATTGTAAACTACTATCTAAAAAAAAGCAAGACCTTAATTTTGCTTATCTTAATTAAATAGGGTAAACTTAAAACAGTGCCAAAGTATTTTTTCTTGTTTTCTCCCTTTATTTATGTTAGATTATATCATCCCCTTAATGGGGTGTAACAATTATTCATTTTTTTCGTCTATATAAACGAACCGTAATGATGTCAACCTTAACTTCTCATAAACAACCCAGCGACCGTTTGTTATTTTTACGCTTAAAGAACAAGGATCAAGCCGCATTTATGCGCGCTTATGAGGCTTATCGCGCCGGGATTTATCGGTTTATCTATTTCCGGGTTAATTCGGAGGCCGAAGCCCAAGATTTAACCTCCTCTGTGTTTCTGAAAGTATGGTCGGTAGTCCAGGCTGGTAAATTAAAAGATTACCGCAGTTTAAGAAGTTTGCTCTATACTGTGGCCCGTCATACGGTTATAGATTATTATCGGGAAGGGTCAGGAGGTAATGTTTCTTTAGATGATGAGACAGCAGAGATTGAAGTTGTGGATAACCGGCTAGATATACAGGCTTTAATGGAGCAGGATAGCGACCTTAAACTTATTTATGAGGCGCTAGACCAGTTAAAGCCAGAATATCGGGAAGTAATTATGCTCCATTTTGTCAGTGAATTGTCAGTTAAAGAAATTGCTGAAGTAATTGATAAAAAACCAGGCAATGTTCGAGTTATCTTACATCGGGGATTAGAAGCTTTACGTAAATTAACCAAAGAGGAGGAAGAAATTAAACAAGAAGATACTATTACTATATGAACGAATCAGGGATTATCCAAAAATTAAAAAAATTACAGAGCATCCAGCCAAATAAAGACTGGGAGGCTAAGCAACACAGCGTAATGGAAGCTCAGGTATATAATGGTGAGTTAATAACGCCACGGGAGCCTAGCCGTTTTAGTAATTTTTTATTATTGTTTAAAGCCACTTTTAGTCAACCCGGCATTATGGTCGGCACTATTTTGACCATCATTATAGTGGGCGGCGGTCTGGCCACTTATGTGGTCGGCCGCCAGGCCAAGCCGGGAGATTCATTATATTTTGCCAAAGAAATTAATGACCAGGTAAAATTAGCGATGCGTTTTGATCGGGAGGAACAAAATAAATTAAAATTAGCTATGGCCCAAGAACGAGTTACCGAAATGGCTAATTTAGATAAAGAAGCAGATAAAGAAAAGGCTGAGGCCATTAGTAAAGAGTTTCAGGCGACCTTGAATGAAGTTAAAGAGGGATTAACGGCGATTAATAATACTGCGCCGGTGGTTACTCGGAAAAAGGAGGCGGTATCTACGCCGGACAATAATCAGGTCAAGACAACCGAAGATACTACTACTAATGATGCTACAGCTACTACTTCGCTGGAAGACGGAGCGTTTAGTGTAGCGACCGGTCAAACCAAAGATGGCCGGATTGAGATTAGTGAACCAGTTAATGTCAGCGCCCGGCAGATGATTGAAGAAGCGGAAACTTTATTTGCTAATGCCGATTACGATGGCACCATAGATAAATTACAAGCTGCTAGTGAATTGTTAGATAGTGCTAAATAATATTGAATATTTCTCGTTCTTTTTCATTTATTTATAACCTCTTGTCAGGTTTCGTCTTCTGAGGTATAATGTCCCCAAGAAGGCGCGAGAGCAGAATGATTGTCCGGAGAATGAAGCCAACCTACCCCTCCTGGTTGGTTTCATCCTCCGCGGTAATTACTCTGTTCAAGCTTGACAGAGTAGTTGAGTGTGAGGCTTAGCCTGAAGCTAAGAATCACGACAGGACCTATTAAAGGTCGAATCGGTCAGGAGGGCCGGTGGTCAACACTGTCGAGGCACTTGACAATAAAGCGCGCCGCTAAATAACTAGCTCGTGTAGGCGCAGCTAGTTTTATTTTAGAGGCGTTAATACTTAATTAACTCGTCCATTAAATGATAAAGATTTAATGGACCTAAATGACACTATGAATAGAATTTCCAAAATGTTTTTCTTGGGTCTAGCCGTAGTTGCCTTAGCCGGGTTCGGCAAAGTTGGCGTCACTAAAGCCGCCGCTCAGCCGGGCAGTTTGATTAAGATGAACGGATTATCTTCCGTTTATTATCTTGGTCAAGACGGCAAGCGCTATGTCTTCCCCAATCAGACAACCTACTTTTCGTGGTACAAGGATTTCAGCGGTGTCGTGACCATTTCTCAAAGTGAATTAGAGTCCTATCCTTTAGGCTCCAATATTACTATGAGACCGGGCACGTACCTAGTAAAAATTACCACTAACCCCAAAGTTTACGCTGTTGAACCAGGTGGACTTTTACGCGCTATTCCAGACGAGGCGTCAGCCAAAGCTCTGTATGGCGATAATTGGGCGAAACGTGTCGTGGATGTTCCCGATGCTTTCTTCACCAATTATAAAATGGGCACTGCTTTAGCTGCTGGCGAGATTCCCGCTGGCGCTTTAGTTAAGAATGCAGACAATCCGGATGTCTATTACTTTGATGGCACAAATTATCGCAAGATTGCTGATGAGGCGGCCTTCAATGCTAATCGTTTCCGCTTTGACTTTGTCTTAACTGTTAGCACTGCAATTACTGCTTCCGGCAATAATATTACCACTAATGAATTCGGTAATCCGGATTCCTCAGCTACTGGACAAGGCACTCAGCCTGGACAGGGAACTGGTCTTACTGTGGCTTTAAGCTCAGATACACCAGCTAGTCAGGACGTTCCTAAGGGAGTGGCTATTCCAGTTTTGAGATTTAATGTTACTGCTTCCAATGATGGCGACATTGTGATTAACGGTGTTAAATTTACTGCTATTGGCCTAGGTAAGGCTCAGGATATTAAACAGGTTTCTGTTTTTCACAACAATAATCGCTTGAACACTTCAGCTCGTGATGTTGATAGCAACAAGGAAGCTGTCATTAATTTCTCTCAGCCATTTACGGTAAGCAAGGGCAATACTGTTACCTTTGAGGTGCGGGCTAAAATTGATGGCGACAATAAATATGGCTTAAGTATTGCCAA
>Ga0209506_1000548_pt1 | contig 48932 bp, 40 predicted proteins | sample AD_JPNHG2_MetaG_FD_184409 | JGI IMG/M metagenome (GOLD analysis project Ga0209506, IMG submission 184409) | Active sludge microbial communities of municipal wastewater-treating anaerobic digesters from Japan - AD_JPNHG2_MetaG (SPAdes) (version 2) | ecosystem: Engineered > Bioreactor > Anaerobic...
TCCGCAGGATCATTTCTTTTTTGTTCTTTGCATGGCGGTGGCTGTTGGCGGGCTATTACAATACCCGCGAGGCGGCGGTCTGGACGACAAACACTCGCACGTGGGCAAAGGCAACAGCCGCATAAAGCCGTCTCTCCAGGTTAAAAGAGCAGAAAGAGACTTATTCAGCAAGCCCTATCTTAGACGGCCGGGGGCCTTTCGGCAAGAGGCGAGGCCACGATTTCGATGCTGGACACCGGTAGCGAGCTAAAGGCGGTATTTGTCAACGGGGCCGTAGGTCGCTTTTCGGCAGGGGAGGCGGGCTGTATTGTCAACAGAGCAGCAGGATCAAACGGGCGATCCAAACAGGGTCAATACTCTCGAAGCACGCTTACCACGATCATCAGGTATGCCGGAATAGCCGCAGAAAGAATGTCTTTCCATGGTATGCCCAGGCGATATCGCTGGAACAAGAGGAATGGCTGAAAAAGGAGCAATATCGCCAGTAAGGCGACGACTTTATGCTCGATGAGGCCGGCGATATAGAAGGGGAGGATGAACAAGCTGATGAAGCAGATGGCCTCAAGAAATACGATGCAGAAGGCATATACGTAGATTTTCACTTTCATCGGACTGCCTCCAAACGCCACTTGCAGCATCGTATTATGCACTATTAACGGCTGATCGTCAACCGCGATAACTGCCGCGATTTGCTGCGGGCTGTCACGGTTTGAACCGGCCGATCAGGGTGGAGGCGACCTTGTCGAGGGCCTGATCTTCTTTGCCGCCGCCCTGGTTTGTGGCGACGAGTACGGCATAACGTTTCAGAGGTGCCATCCAGACGACCGCGTAGTTCATGCTGTTGGTACCCGAATGCGTGAAGACGCGGCCGCCACCCCAGTGGCGGTCGCAGACATGCCAGCCGCCGGCGTAGTCGCCGCCGAATTGGGGCTCGCGGAGGATTTGCAGCGTTTCGGGCTTGATGATCCGGCGGCCGTTGTACGTGCCGTTTTCCAAGTGGAGGATAATGAACTCCGCCCAGTCGGCGATTGCACAGTGGACGATTCCGCCCGGGCCGATGACGGGGGGGTTGTCGCTGAACGGGCCGGGTTCGATGGCTTGTTTACCGGAGGCGAGGAGGCGATTGCGCGGGCGGTGCTGCCAGGGCTGGTCGATCCTGCCGGGGCTTCCCATTGCACCGAAGCCGGCGGTTGTTATGCCCAAGGGTTCGAAGAGCATGGATTGTATGAGCTCTTCCCACGGGGTATCGGCGATTTCTTCGGCAATGACGCCGAGGATGGCGAAGCCGGCGTTGGAGTAGATGTACTTTTCGCCGGGGGCGGCCTTCGGCGGCTGGTTGAGAATCATTTCGGCGTAGGCGCGCCGCTGCTGGCGAGGCGGGCCGGGGAGGTTATGCATGTCCATGAAGGTCTTGCCGGTGGGCCAGCTTTCGTTGGGCAGGCCGGCACGATGGGCCAGCAGGTGGGCGATGGTTACGGTGCGGTATGCTTCTAACATGGGGATGTCGGGCAGGGCGTCGGCGAGAGTGGTGTCCCATTTGAGTTTGCCCTGTTCGATGAGCATCGCGATGAGCGTGGCGGTCATGGCCTTGGTACAGGAGCCGAGGTGCCACCGGTCGGCGGTGGTCACCTTGACGCCGCTCTTGTATTTGCGTTCCCCAACCGCGCCAAGGGCGATGATCCGGCCGTTATGGACGACGGCGGCAGCGAGGGCGGGCAGGTCGAATTCGGCACGGATAGGCTCCAGGGTCTCGGCCAGGTCGGCGGGTTCGGTGATATCGGGTGTCGAGGCGGCAGCCGTCGCAGCCAGCGGCAAGACGATCAACACAAATACAGCGTTTTTCATCGGGAAACGTCCTTTGCTTGATTGGGTCTTCGGTGCGTCAGTTTACCGCATTCGCTGCGAGATGTCTATGGGGCCGTGGGTTCTTCAGCCCAACAGATCCGAAGCGAGCCTATTCACCCCAGGATGAGGCCGTTGCCCTGTACGATCTGGAGGCCGCGACACTCTCTTGGTGGGCTGTTGTGCACCGCGGCCCTGCACCAATCGGTACAGGAACCGCTCGGGATCTGAAGTTTCATACTTCCTGGTTCCTCGAAAAAAGGCCCCAGGAGCGACTGCCTTTATCGACGAATCTCGGTAAAGTGCCCGCAAATCGACGCCGATAACATCACCGCGCCTGCAAAAGCACGCGCAAATGGGGGCCGGACGCAACAATCGCTGCGGAATCCTGACAGATCCCAACGCTATGGCGCGCCTTGGCGCACTCCCGCGGTAAATCGGCGGTGAATCCGCACGTTTCGCCCGCATTTGACTGCAAAAGGCCGCGGTTCGACCGCGGAGGAAGCAAGAAGCAAAAGTAACTTACAGATTACCGTAAAAAGGGGGACAATCATGCAAACGACCGCGAAAACGGCACTCACACTGACATTTTTCAGCGTTTTACTGGCAGGCTGCGGCTATAACGGCCCCGACGGCCTCAAATACTTCACCAAACCCACAGAAATCGACGTCACCGCCGACAACTATATCCTCCAGCCCCCTGACGAGGTTGAAATCCGCTGTGCAGCCATCCCAGAGCTAAATCTCGTCCGCCAGGCCATAAGACCCGATGGCAAAGTGACTTACGAAGGCATCGGTGAGATCCATGCCGCCGGCCGCACCCCCAAAGAGCTCGCCGACATCATTCGCGAAAAGGCAATGACCTCCTATTCTCTCACCGGCGAACATCCCATCGACGTCCAGATCGCAACCTATCGGAGCAAGCTCTATTATGTCGTGGGCCAGGTATACGCTTCCGGCCCAAAAATCTTCACCGGCCGGGACACCGTCCTGAAGGCCATCGCCGGCTCGAGACCGACAAACGGCGCATCCATTCGTCACATTCTCGTTGTTCGGCCGTCGCCTGACGGAAGCACAGAACCCCGAATCTTCGAACTCGATTACAAAGATATGATTGCAAAAGGTGACACTTCACGAAACGTACTTCTGGAAGAAGGCGACATCATTTACGTCCCGCCGACAATTCTCGCCGCCATCGGCCTGACAATCGACCAGTTGCTGCGGCCGGTGCATGATGCTGCGACGATGCCATATCTGGTTCAGCCTTTGCCACTTTACCCATATGGAACGCGATAAGCGGAATTTGATAATTGGCCGGGCCGGTTGGGTGTGGTTCGGTTTATGCGCCATCTACATGGTTGCACGAACGATTTGGGGTGATGTGGCCTGGGGGGTGCTGTCGGCGTTCAGGCAGGGGGCGGCGTGGGTGCTGCTTCTGGTCTGTTCGCTCTTTGCGGCCGTTTTCCACCGTTTGGGCAAGCGGCAGGAGACTGCATGCGAGCATCCGGTGACAAGAAGCGGGCAATATGCGTGGTTTTGCAGGATCAGCCCGTTTCTTGGGGGGACTGGGGGCGCTTTGGCGGGCTTGCTGGGGCCAAAGGCGGCGGATTGGCCGGCCTGGGCGGCGGGAGGCACGGTCCTGGTGGTGGGATTGAGCCGATTGGTGGCGACTCCGCTGTTATACGCGGCGGAAATGCTGCTGCCGGCGAGCAGGCGGCATCTGAAGGCGAGGATTGCTGCGGCAAAGGCCCAGAGACGCGAGGCACAGTTGGCCAAGGAGCGGATATTGGCGGAGATTGAAGCAGATGCGCAGAGGACAGTGGAAGAATGGAACGCGATTCTGCGGCCGCGGGCGAGTGAATTGGCGAGGATGACGATTACCGGGCCGGCGGCGCTTGAGGCGTATCGGGGCCGGATCGTGGATATCGGGATTGAAGCTTGGCAGTTGGGCGGGGTGGCGTGCATGCGACACCTGCACACGATGGCGATAGAGGCGGCCAAGGAGGAGGCCAGTGACCCAAGAAGCATTGAGTTCATCGCCCCGTGCTGGGAGGGAATAGGGCATTGGTGATGGGGTTCGGGGAGGGGCGGTGATCACGTCTAACATGATCGAAAAGCTCAGGTCGGCCGGCAAACATCTGGATCTGGTAGTTCTTGCGGGCGCGGCTTGATACTTGTCAGCGGATGGATCTTTGTTCGGCCAAGCCAGCGGCGTTTTGGGCAGTTTCACCACGATAAGGACCGAGGAAGGTCGGGGAGGTTGGGAGTCCCATAATCGGGCCCCTTATCATTCAAATTCAGTACTTTTCCCGATGGACAAAGTGCCCGCGGCTGTTAAGATTCACGTTGTTGCAGTAGTCGGCATGTGAGTTTTAGTCCGCACGGAGGGGGATCCCCCTTAGCGTTATTGGACAATGGCTATTGGGGGCCGTGGGCACATCGTCGACCAGGTCGTGGGTAATGAGAAGCTGTTCCGGAGCGAGATAGCGTGAAAAGCCGGAGGGCCAGAAAACGCATTTTTGCGGTGGTCGTACTTTGTGCGGCCGCCGGTGCATGCGCCGTGCAGACGGCCTGGGGGGCCGATGTGACGGTGCAAGGGGCCTTCGTGTTTGATCCCGGCATCTGTGAGACGGCTACCTTCGCGTCAGCACCGCAGGAGTGTCTGGCGGATATCGGAAGACAGATGCTGGATCCGGACCTGTTTGCACATCCGCTGAGCAACACGAATAGTCCCCAGGCCAAAACGCTGCCGGGTGTGCCGACGGCCGTTGCGATGACGGTGTTCGGGTTCGTGTGCGTTTCGCTATGTCGCGATCGGCGCGCATGGTTTGCGATTGCCGGCGGCATCCTCTGGCTCGGGCAGGCGGGAGTCCACACGGTCCCGCAGCTTGCCAACAGAATATGTGCCCGCACAATCCGCCGCACTGCGCCAAATAAGAGCCTCTCCTTTTCTCATACCATTGCAGTGCGGCCAACAGCCTGCAACGAAGAAATAATCTATGCCGGGCTCCTGCATAAGCTGGGCGCAACACCCGATGACCCGGCCTCATTCGCTTCGAACAGCAACGCCAAAGCAAGCGCACCGGTTCTCGCGACGGGGGGGCAACGCTCGGCGTATGCAACTGCCCCGGGTGGCCCGTGGCAGGATACAGTTAACGAGTGCCCGACCAGCACAACTGAGCACCGGGTACGTTTCTCGCCGGCATTCATATTTGACAATCTGGCCCGCGGCCCTCCCGCAGATTCACTGTGAAACGGAGTTAAGGCACATGGAGTGGACTCGCGAGACACTCTGGGGTGCAGGCAAACGAGTTTACATACAAAGGAAACTACTTGTAAGGAAGAATTCAATGAAAAAGCTACTTTCCACATTTGCAGTTCTCGCTGTTATTGCCGCTTCTGCGCAGGCAGCGTCGACGTACACTTTCACCGCGGCGGAATTGGCTGCAATGGTCCAAACCTTTGACAACCCTATAGGCAACTCCAGCCCATTATCGATCTGGACGGCCGGTACGTACAGCGACGGGAGTACACCGGTTACTTTGGCGGTTGGCTACGAAGCATCGCTGTCTACTACGCAAGCGAACCCGAACCATCCGTGGTCCTCAATTGGTATCGGCTTCCCTTGGGGATCCGTGCCACAGGGTGATCTCACCGGTTACACAGATTATGCCTTGGTGTTTGCGAATGATAATGATGATACGTGGTGGGTGAATCTGTATTTGAACACCGGCTGGACGGACGCGCCCTTCTCGGAAACCGATACGTTCACAGAGAACGGCTGGACTCCAATAGCTCCAGGGGAAACCAAGACAGTCATTCTGAGTTTGGCGAATGTACCCAATCTCAATCATGTCACCAACATTGGCTTTATGATTGCGGCAAATCTGAATGCCGACGGCGGGAACCCAAGTTCTCCAGACTTTTTCCATATGTCGGTATCACCGGTGCCGGCTCCCGGCGCACTGTTGCTCGGTTCGTTGGGTGTTGGTCTTGTCGGCTGGCTTCGCAGGCGCAGGACGCTGTAAGGTTTGAACCCTCTCTGCTCCCGCGGGGCTTTGGCCCCGCGCAGAGGGGCGAAAGGAAATGCTGGTGAGTAGGACAACAGGCATAATTGCAGTTTTGGCGTTCTGCAGTCTGACTGCCGGCTTTGCTGAGGCGGGCGTGACCTACGGGTTCAAGTGTATCAGCAATAACAAAGGCGGCGACGCTGCCATTGGAGAGGCGCAGTTGTTCGTTGACGTGAGTGAGTATGGAAACGGACAGGTCCTGTTCCTGTTCAGGAACGTTGGGTCTGCAGCATCATCAATCACTGACGTCTACTTCGATGACGGTACGTTGCTGGGCATTGCAGAAATAGTTAATGGCGACCGCGTAAAATTCAGCCAAGGCGCAAGTCCTGGTGATTTGCCGGCAGGCAACAATATCGGCTTCTAGGTGACAGCCGGATTCTTGGCCGATTCTGATTCGCCGGTGCAGCCTAATGGCGTGAACCCGGGAGAGCAACTGGGGATCGTGTTCAATCTCAAGGATGGCCAGGACTACAATACTGTTCTGGCTGCGCTGGACCAGGGGCTCAGTGACGCCAGCGTCGTCGGAAGCCTGCGCATCGGCATAAAGGTGCAGGGCTTCTCCAGCGGCGGCAGCGAGTCGTTTGTGAACGGGCCGCCTGTTCCGGCGCCGGGTTCCTTGCTGCTTGGAAGTCTCGGTGTTGGTTTTGTCGGCTGGCTGCGAAGACGCAGGACGCTGTAGTATGAACAAGGATAAATGGGCTGGAGGGGAAACAGACCTTCGGCCCAAAATATCCTCTTGATGCTGCTATTCGCAGAATCGCAGCGAAAGTGTGCCTGTGAGCGTTAAATGAGGTTTGACTCGGGTTACGAAGCAGAATTTAGAGGAGTTAAAATGAAAAAGATTTTACTTATTTTGGTCGTCGCTGCGGTTGCGGCATCTGCGGTTCAGGCGAACGTGTATTTGAAGCCCGGCGACAGCTTGGAGGCAACCATTAACTACGTCCAAAGCGGTACGACCGTTTACACTTCTACAAACGATCCGGTTAAGAGCGGTAACGTCTATATCGGCTATGGAAACATCAACATCACAAAGGTCAACGGCGTTGACCTGCCGGACTGGACGGTCAGAGGCTATTGCATCGATTTGTATGATCTGATCGGAAACGGGGAATTCGATGTTGTGGCCACTGCCACTGCACCCCTGGACGACGGCGACCCAACGAAAATGGGTGATGACAAAGCCTTGTTGCTCGGCAAGCTGTTTGCTTATAAGTACGAAGAGGTGGGAACCGGCAACCTGAATGCTGCTTTTCAGGTGGCGGTCTGGGAGATTGTGTACGAGGACAGTGGAAGCCTGGGCCTGCTGGACGGCGATTTCTCTATTTCCAACACGACGGTTGCCGCGACAGCCAGTGAATGGCTTGCCGCAATCACGACGGGGGATGCAAAGGATATTGTCCCCATGGGCAACATTGCACTGGTCTCGACGGGCACCCAGGACTGGGTAATCCCGAATGTGCCTGCACCGGGTGCGCTGCTTCTGGGCACGATGGGCATGGGCCTCGTCGGCTGGCTGCGGAGGCGCAGGACGCTGTAGTTTCTTAGTGTTTGAACAAAGGGCCGGAGGGGATTTGTGAGCCTTCGGCCTTTCTTTTTTTCTTTGGGTAGTTTCGGCGGGACCTCAGGGATTGAAGCCCGGCTGGGATATGCTTAGGTCACAGAGTTAAACATGGGGGGATGGAAGGAATCGCTGTGAAGAAAACCGTTTTTCTTCTGTTGACGGCAATCTGCACGTCACCGATTGCGATTGCGGCGGTTACCATTGATTTCGAAGATGTGACGCCGGGTTTCTATGACCCCTATGATTCCGGAGAGTGTTGTTTTCACGTCGGTGGATGATACTACGGTACTGCCTACCTCCGCGGGGGTTATGGTTGTCGAGTGGAATGTCCCGAATGGAAGTCAGCGGGCGCTCAGTGCCACCAGCGTGTTAGAACAGGTGGGCGACGAGTGGCTTCCACGGTTTTTGGACTTGCGGGCTGATTTTGCCAACCCCGTAAGTTCGGTATCTGTGGAAGTGGGCAATGAGCTTCAATCTTATGAGGACGGCAGCGTTTTCATCACTGCGTATACTACCTCGGGTGGGTCGGTAGCTGGTACCGTGACTTCGTTGCCCTCAATTGGATCGTCTGGAAGCAGATGGCTGCTTGAGGTATCGGCGCCTAATATAGCCTATGTTGTGTTTGGAGGCATTGATGCCGAAGGTCTTGGGAACACTCTGGTTGCGGACAATTTTACTTACAGTGTAGTTCCGGCGCCGGGGGCTTTGTTGCTGGCCGCGCCGGGGTTGGCTTGTGTTCGAGGGCTCCGCAGGAGGAGGGTGCTTTAGTCCTGTCCTGGCTCTGCCGTCCGCGGTCAGCCAGGGCAGAGGCCTTTGCAGGCGTCTTGGTGCGGCGGTGGGGTAAACCCCACCCTGCATGCCTTCCTACATGGGTTTTTGGCAGATTGCTGAGGCCGCCGTAGTAAACGGCGGGGGCCGCAGGCGCGCTCTGCATCGTGGGGCGTGTTGCGCCATTGTTGCGTGGGCGGTGGTATGCCTGCCCCTGATTGTGCTTGTCAGGCGGCGGGGGGCAGGCCGGTTAAGCGAGGGTTCTGGGGGTAGAGGGACCGCGCCAGGTGCCTATTCCGTCCCACCATTGACTGATGTAGTCGGTGATCTTTGTGCCGCTGTGGCGGATGTGCTCTGCGTGGACCATTTCGTGGAGGCGCCGCATGCAGGCGAGTCCGCCGAGGCGCCATGCGGCAGCGCCGAGCTGGACCGTTTCGGCCTCGTTGTCGGGTGAGGCCGGCTGGTCAGCTTCAAGGATCGCTACCAGCCTGACGGCCATGGGCTCCAGGATCGGCTGCCATTTGGCGTGATTGATCGCTTCCTGCCGCAGAATATTTTCCAGCAGGCGCTCGCTTTCGACCTGGCGGGCGCGCCGGTGTTCTCTTGCGGCGGCCTGCCGCTGGTGACGCAAGCGGCGGCTTTCGGGCAGGCACATTTCGATGAGGCCGATGGCCGGGTCCACGACCACCCACACGAAAAACGTGGTCGCCAGCGATCCGAAGGCGATCGCGGACAGTTCGCCTTTCCAGCCGCCGGTGGCCGATCCGCTGAGAATCGCGGCAATCGCCCCGATGAACGGGGACAGGTCATAGAAGGCCATGTAGTACACGGATGAGGTAAGCGGATATTCCCGTGCGGCGTCGCTGCGGATGACTCCGCGGTAGACGGCGAAGAGGTAGATGCTGACCAGGACGAAGACGAGGATGGCCGAATAGCCGCTCAGCGAGAAGATTACCCACCATGCCGTGCCGGCCTGGCGCAAGGCCAGGACGAGCAGGAATGCCGCTGACGCAACAAACCATGCCGTACTTGCCGCGTGAATCTGTTTGAGTGTGCGTTTGGCCATACCGTCCCAATCACCGCAATGCGCGCCGCGGCGGGGCGAACCTCGCCTTGCCTTGCAGCGTCTGCCGATGATACGCGCGGCCGGGCCGCCTGTCCAGCATGTTTTGCGATTACTCGACGCCGAGCGTGCGTGCGGCGGTGGCGCTCTGGAAGAGCGGGCCGACGATTTCCTCGACGGTCAGACCGATGGAGCCGAGGATGGTCGGCGGCACATAGATGATGTCACCTTCCTGGAGGAGGACGTTCTTGCTCATGTCGCCGTGCTCGATCATCTTTTTGAAGTCCAGTTCGAAGATCTTCGGCCGCTCGTTGAGGTCCAGCGAAGGCCGGATCACCTGGATAGCCTCTTCCCAGGCCCGGACGTTCGGGTTGGCCTTGGCGATCGCCGAGAGGGTTGTCTCGCGGCCGGTGAAGATCTGGGCGCCGGGGCGCTGCACCTGGCCGAGGATGTAGTAGTACTTGCTCTGGTTGGTTACGCGGACATCGACGGGATAGTCGCCGGTGAACTTGTAGAGTTCGGACAACTTTTGGGCGATGATCTCGGCGACCTGGCGGGGCGTCTTGCCGGCGACCATGATTTCACCGACCGACTCCAGCGTGATCATGCCGTCCGGCCGGATCACCTGCGTCATGCCTACCGTGGACATGCTGCCGCTGCGGGCCAGTTCGGGCACGCGCGACGACAAGATCGTGACGACGTCGGGCGGCTGGAGGATGTAGTCGTCACCGGTGATCTGGGCCTGGTCCGGCCGCAGGAACGCCTTGACGTCCTCCGGGTTGGCCGAGAAGCAGCCCGACAGAACGATCGTGAACAAGACCAGCAATGTGCAACGGAAGACTGCAACAAGATTCATCACTCACCTCGTCCAGAAGATGGAAATATGGCCGTCGCGCCTGGGCGGGCCAACGTACGGGTTCTTTCTTCACCATCATTGTACGATATCGGCCCATGCGCGTCAACACTTAATTTACCAATCACGGGCCGATAAGTGTCAAATCGGCTTCTTAATACTGCGAGGCTTTTTCGCAGCGAGTTTCTGTTTTGCGGCGGCCGCTCTTTTCGGACGTTTGCGCGGCCTATTTCAACACAACCCTTTGTCGGCCTGAGGTGATCGTGCCGATTTCGTAGACCTGCTCGCCGTATTTCTGCAGCTTCTCAGCGACGGATCTGGCGAAGTCTCTGGCGACGATCAGGACGTAACCGATGCCCATGTTAAAAACGCGATACATCTCTTTTTCTTCAACGGGGCCCTTGCTCTGGAGGTATTGAAAGATCGCCGGCTTGGGCCAGCTTGATTTTCTGATGACGGCGTTGCAGTTCTTGGGCAGGACACGGGGGATGTTGCCGACGAGGCCGCCGCCGGTGATGTGGGCCATGGCGTGGACGACCTTCTTGACCTTGTACTTGCCCAAGAGCCGGACAATCGACGGCACGTAGATGCGCGTGGGTGTCAGCAGGACGTCGCCGATTGTGTTGCCATCGAGTTCGTCGACGACGTCGGTGAACTTGTGCCTGAGCTGCTTGAAACAGATGTGGCGGGCCAGCGAATAGCCGTTGCTGTGGATGCCGCTGGAGGCCAGGCCGAGGATGACGTCGCCTTCTCTGACGGTGCTGCCGTCGATGACGCGGTTTCGCTCGACGACGCCGACGGCGAAGCCGGCCATGTCGAACTCGCCCTTGCGATAGATGTCGGGCATTTCGGCCGTTTCGCCGCCGAGGAGGGCACAGTCGGCCATGCGGCAGCCGGCGGCGACGCCTTCGACCATCTCGGCGATCAACTCCGGTTCGAGCTTGTGGACCGCCAGGTAGTCGAGGAAGAATAACGGCTCGGCGCCCTGGACGAGCATGTCGTTGACGCTCATCGCGACCAGGTCGATGCCGACGGTGTTGTAGCGTTTCATTTCCCGGGCGATGAGCACCTTGCTGCCGACGCCGTCGGTGCAGGCGACGAGGACGGGGTTGCGGTAATTCTTCTTGAAGAGCTTTTCGTCGTAATCGAGGCGGAAGAGGCCGGCGAAGCCGTTCTCCATGGCGATGACGCGGGGGCCGTAGGTGGCGGCCACACAACGGGCGATCCGCTGGACCATCTGGTCGTTGGCGTCGATACTGACGCCTGAAGCTTCGTAGGTGATGTACTTGGAATTGCCGGTCATAATTCGAGGTCGTCGAACAACTGCATCTGGTGGCGTTCCATGCCGAACTTGTTGAAAACGGCACTGACGGGGACCTTGTACTGCCCGCTCCAGCAGGCGGTGCAGTAATGGTCGGCCGGCAGGGAGACACAGGACAGCAGACCTTCCAGCGACAGATAGCCGACGCTGTCGACTTCAAGGTACTGGCGGATTTCCTCCGACGACCGCTCGTCAGCGAGCAGTTCGCTCTTTATGGGAAAGTCCACGCCGTAGAAGCAGGGGTGGGCTACCGGCGGACAGGCGACGCGCATGTGGATTTCCTTGGCGCCGGCCATGCGGAGGGAGTTGATCTTGCCCTTGGTGGTGGTGCCGCGGACGATGGAGTCGTCCACCACGACGACGCGCTTGCCGGCGACGGCTTCCTTGATGACGCCGAGCTTGAGCTTGACGGCGAGGTTCCGCAGGTCTTGCGAGGGCGAAATGAACGTGCGGCCGACGTAGTGGCTCCGCACAAAGCCCATATCAAAGGGTATTCCGCTTTCGGCGGCGTAGCCTATCGCCGCCGAGACGCCGGAGTCCGGGACGGGGGTGACCACGTCTGCTTCGACGGCGTGCTCGCGGGCGAGCTGGCGGCCGCAGCGTTTGCGGACCTCGTGGACGTTCTCGCCGAAGACGATACTGCTCTGCTTGGCGAAGTAGACGTGCTCGAAGATGCAGTGGGCCGGCGTGACGGCGCCGGGGGTTACGAAGAAACGGCTGCTGACGCCCTGGCGGTCCAGGGTGACGATCTCGCCGGGCTCGACCTCGCGGATGTACTCGGCGTCAATGGCGTCGAATGCGCACGATTCGCTTGCCACGCAGTAGGCGCCGCCGGCGGTGCGGCCCAGGCACAGCGGGCGGATGCCGTGTGCGTCGCGGGCGGCGATGATGCGATCCGGAAACAGAAAGACCAGGGAAAAGGCGCCCTGCAAGTGGTTCAGCACGTGGCCCAGCGGGTCGGGTTTGGTTACGTGGCTGGGCTTGGCCAGCAGGTGAATGATGATCTCGGTGTCGTTGGTGGACTTGAAGATGTGGCCGTACGCCTCGTACTCGTCGCGCAGGAGCGAGGCGTTGATGAGGTTGCCGTTGTGGGCGACGGCGACCTGGCCGCGCGAATACTCACCGAGGAACGGCTGTGCGTTCAGCGGGCTGCTGGAACCGGTGGTGGAGTAGCGAACGTGGCCGATGGCCATGGGGTTGTAAAGCTTTTCCAGGAACCCGCTGCTTTTGCGGAACACCCGGCTGACCTGACCCATCCCTGTGTAACAGCGAATGTACTCGCCGTCGCTGGAGGCGATCCCTGCCGATTCCTGACCACGATGCTGAAGGCTGTGAAGCCCGAAAAACGTCTTCTGCACGGCCTCGGGGTCACCGTAGATCCCGAAGAGCCCGCACTCTTCTTTCAGTTGTGACATGTGTCCTCAGAGACAAAGCTAAAGATGATTCCAGAGTCTTTACTGTATTCCAATAGGCTCGATGCGTCAATTTGATTTTTGTTGGCGCCGGCATTTCACGCAACCTGCCTTCCGATTGGTATGACAAAGGGAAACAGGGGATGTCCGCTATGCCGGGTCGGGCTGCCGTTTCGAGCTGCGGCCGCTGGCATTTTTTACTGTAAAACGTTATAATAGTTCTATCGAAAAGCGGTCGAATCCAAAGGACGCCGCCAGCGGCGGGACAGCAGGCCGCCACAAGCAGGCAGCGAGTCAGGGCCGTGTTTTTCCCACAGGCAGCGGTTAGGAATACCTGTTCAATGGTGAAACGGGATAAGTGTGTCGACATTCTACTGGCCTGCCTCGCGGCCGGGTGGGTTGCCCCCGCGCTTCGTGCCGGCGACTGGCCGATGTGGCGGCATGACGCCCGGCACTCGGCGTATACGCCCGACGGACTGGCGGCTGAACTGCATCTGCAATGGGTTAAGAAACTGCCGAAGCCGCAGCCGGCCTGGCCCCCGCACCAGTACAAACTCCAGTTTGATCTGTCTTACGAACCGGTGGCCGCGGGTAAAATGCTACTGGTCCCGTCCATGGTGACGGATTCCGTCACGGCCTATGACACCGATACGGGACAGGAGAAGTGGCGTTTTTACTGCGAAGGGCCCGTGCGTTTTGCCCCGGTGGCGTGGCAGGGCAAGGCCTATTTCGTCAGCGACGACGGGTGGCTGTATTGTACAAAGATAACAGATGGTTCGCTGGTGTGGAAGTTTCGCGGTGGGCCGTCCGACCGTAAGGTCATCGGCAACGATCGCCTGATTTCCACGTGGTGTGCCCGCGGGGCGCCGGTCATCGACGAGGGCGTGCTGTATTTCGCGGCCGGGATCTGGCCGTTCATGGGGACGTTTCTTCACGCCTTGGACGTTGAGACCGGCAAGGTGATCTGGACGAACAGCGGAGCGGGGCCGATGTACATGCCGCAGCCGCACAACGACCCGGCCTTTTCGGGGGTCGCGCCGCAAGGGTACATGGCCGTCTCGGGCGACATGCTCCTTGTCACCGGCGGCAGGGCACGGCCGGCGGGATTCGACCGCAGGAGCGGCGAGTTTCGTTTTTTCAGGCACAATGACACGACGTTTGGCAAGTTTCGCGGCGGCTGCGATATTGCCGTCTGGAACGGCTGGTTCTTCAATTTCGACGTGATGTACCAGGTGTCCAACGGCCAGGCTCTGGCGACGGCATCGGCGGCGGTGTTGGGGCCCGAGTCGATTGTGGGCTTTCACCAGGACGGTTCGCTGATGGCCTATGTGCCGGCGGATGACGGCAAGAGGGCCCGCGGGTTGTGGAAGACCGCGACGGAGCCTCGTGTCGACAAGATCCACTTGCAGGCTGGTTCGCGTCTCTACGGCAGCGGTCGAAATGGCCTGGTTGCCGCCATTGATATGCCGGCGGGCAATGGTCAGGCGAAGGTCTCCTGGCAAGGCCGCGTCGACGGCACGGTGGCGACTATGCTAAGCGCCGACGGGAAGCTCTTCGTCGTTACGACCGCGGGAGCGATCTACTGTTTCGGTGCTGAGCGCGCTCGGCCGACGTATCACGAACTGATTTTGTCGAATTTGCCGGCGGCCTCGGCCGAACGAGCCGAGGAAGTCGGCGGCATCCTCGAGGCTTCCGGTGCGAGAGAGGGATACGGTCTGATGCTGGGTGTCGGCAGCGGCGAGATGCTTTGTGAACTGCTTCGGCAGAGTGACCTTCATGTGATCGTGCTCGAGCCGGACGTTGAGAAGGTGGCCGCATGGCGCGACAAGCTTTGTGCGGCCGGGCTTTACGGCACGCGGGCGGCGGTGATTACCGGCGATCTGGCATCGGTCGAGTTGCCGCCATATTTTGCGAGCCTTGCGGTCTGCGAAGAGCCGCCGGACGAGGCGGAGGTATCGGATTCGGCGATTGCGCGACTTTTCAATTTGCTGCGACCGTATGGCGGTTCGGCGTTCATCCCGACTGAGCCGCGGACGGCTCGGCGATATGCCCGCGACAAGTGGATGGAGTGTGCTCTGCCGCCGACACTTGGCAGCGAGATTGCGGCGGCGGATCTGCCGAATGCGCGGACGGCCTGCGGCAATGGTTTTGTGCGGCTGACGCGCGAGGGGGCCTTGCCCGGCTCGGCCGATTGGACGCACCAGTACGGCGACATTGCCAATACGGTCTGTTCGGAGGACCGGCTCGTAAAGGCGCCGTTAGGGCTGCTGTGGTTCGGAGAGCGGACGGACTTCGGTGACGTCTTGCCGCGACACGGCCACGGCCCGCCTGAACAGGTTGTCGCGGGGCGGCTGTTCATCGAGGGGCTTGCGTCGATGTCGGCCCGCGACGTCTATACCGGCCGGACGCTGTGGAAGACGCCGCTGGAAGATCTCAATACGTATAACGTCTACTACGACGACACGTTTGTGGATGACTTTCGGGACACATCGTACAACCAGGTGCACATCGCCGGGGCGAACGCCCGCGGCTCGAACTTCGTGGCGACCGCCGACCGGGTCTATGTCATCCAGGACCGTGCCTGCGCCGTGCTGGATGCCGCCACAGGCACGATTGTCGACCGCTTCACAATTAACGATCCGTTGTCCGGCCAGCCCGCGGAATGGGCCTACATCGGCGTGTACGAGGACTACCTGATCGCGGGGGCGGGTTTTGCGGAGTATTCGCGGCTGATCGGGCCGGACGCCGGCTGGCTGAAGTGGACGCGCTACGCGGACCGGCTGGCCAGCAGGGGCCTGGTGGTCATGAACCGCCAAACGGGCGAAGTTCTGTGGTCGCACAATGCTCGCTTAGGTTTTCCGCATAATGCGATTGCCGTCGGCGCAGGGAAAATCTTCTGCATGGATCTGCTGCCGCCGTTTACGCTGAAGCCCGGCGCCGCGGAGGCCGCCGCATCCGGTCGGCTGCTTGCGCTGGATGTTCGCAGCGGCCAAACGCAGTGGCAGACGGATGAGAACGTGTTCGGCGGCTGGCTCGGCTATTCAGTGGAGCGTGATATTCTTATCCAGGGCGACTGGCCCGAGGGCGACGACATGGGACCGTGGAAGAACTTCGACAGGATCGTTGCCCGACGCGGTAAGAACGGCGAGGCGCTGTGGGATGAACCGATTACGTACAACGGCCCGTATATTCTTTGCGGCGACCGGATCATTGCACAGCGCGTGCAGGGCAGGACGGCCAGGGCGTTCAGCCTGCTGACCGGTGAGCCGATCATGCGCAAGCATCCGCTTACCGGCGAATCCGTGCCCTGGGAGTACATGCGGCTGAAGGGCTGCAACACGACGATCGGGTCGCGGAACCTCCTGACGTTCCGTTCGGCGGCGGCGGGGTATTTCGACCTGACCAATGACGGCGGCACGGGTAATCTCGGCGGTTTCAAATCGGGCTGCACGTCCAACCTGATTGCCGCCAACGGCGTGCTCAACGCTCCCGACTACACGCAGACGTGCACTTGCAGCTTCAATAACCAGACGTCGCTGGCGTTTGTGCCGATGGAGTCGGCGGATATCTGGACGTTCAACACCATTCAGCCCAGCGACAAACCTATCGTGCGGTTAGGCCTCAACTTCGGGGCGCCGGGCGATCGCCTTGCGGACAGCGGCACGCTGTGGCTGGACTATCCGAGCGTGGGCGGGCGGTCGCCGGAGGTTGACGTGCGGACCCGGGGAGACGTCCGCTGGTACCGATACGATTCGTCGCGGATTGAGTCGGGCGCGCTGCCGTGGGTCACCGCTTCGGGGGCGGAGGGGCTGGAGGAGATCCGTATTCGTTTGGCCAGGACGGCGGACTATGAGGATTTATACACGGTGCGTTTGTATTTTGCCGAACCTGAACATGCGAATACGCCGGGGCGTAAGTTCGATGTGACCCTTGATGGCCGGCTGGTGCTTGAGGGCTTCGATCCGGCCACGGCGGGCCCGCGAGTCGGAACGGTGCACGAATTTACGCAAGTACCGCTGAAACAGGAGTTTACAGTGGGCTTGGCGGCCGTGAAAGGCAAGACGCTGATCTGCGGCATTGAGCTCATAGCGGAGAATGCGGACGAGAGCGGTGAAACCGGCTCCGAAGGCGAAAAATGACGGTGTCGTTGACATTTGGTCGCCAACGGCGTAGAATAGTGGTTTTCAGAGCGGACAATCTATTTTGAGGAAAGAAAGATAGTATGCAGGATATGCTGAACACATTGGCCTTCGGAATGCCGGGCAATATGGAATGGTTGGTTATTCTTGCTGTTGCCGTACTGATTTTCGGTCGGCGGCTTCCGGAGATCGCCCGCGGCCTGGGCAAGAGCATCACCGAGTTCAAGAAGGGCATCAGGGAGGCGGAGAAGGACGTCGATGACAGCCTTCGTGAGGCCGACCAGATCGCCCAGAACGCCGGCAAGGGTCCGCAGGTCGAAATCAACCAGGATTAAACCGCGCTGAACCTCCAACGGACATCGTCTTGGGGAGACGGTGCGCCCCGAGGGCACGGCATGCCGTGCCCCTTCCTCAACAGCCCATCACTTCCACTTCCAGACCGTTGAGCCGATGCAGAGCAGCGTCGCCAGGGTCATGATCACGATGCCGCCGAGGGCGACGAGCTTTGCGGCGGGGGACAGGCCGAGTTGTCGATAAAGGGATGTAGGTAGTCCACGATATTTTGTGCTCGCAACTCGGCCTTTGTTGGGCGGCGGTTATTGTCTACTTTGTGGCCAGAGCCTCTTCGCGGCGCTTTCGCCATATGGTGCAGAAGAGGATGCTTGCCTCGTAGAGTATGTAGAGCGGGATGGCCAGTGAGATTTGCGAGACCACCTCCGGCGGCGTTGCGATTGCGGCGATAATGGTGATAGCCAGAATGACGTACTTGCGATTCTGCTTCATCGCGTCGAGGGAGACCAGTCCGAGGCGCTCGGCGAAGACAAGTGCGATGGGCATCTGGAAGGCGCCGCCAAAGGTGAGCGTCATGGCGAAGACCATGTTGATGTACTTCTGCAGGGACCAGAAAGATTGCAGACCCATGGCGGCGTCGAACTTGATGAGGAAGCCCATCATCAGGGGGGCGACGAAGAGCATGAAGAACAGGCCGCCAATGATGAAGAGGATGCCGCTGATGGGGGCGACCGTGTGGACGTATCTCTTCTCGCGCTTGTAGAGGCCGGCGGAGACGAATGCCCATATCTGCCAGATGAGGAAGGGGGAGGTGATCAGGATGCCGAAAAGCAGGGAGGTTTTCATGTAAACCATAAAGCCTTCGGTGGGGCCTTGCGTGACGATGACGGCGGTCGGCTGGCGGACGTTCGTTGCGCTGGGGCCGGTTTCGATCAAGGCGCCGGAGGCGGTGAGGCGTTCCAGGACTTCGCCGGTTTGGCGGGCGGTGGCGTAGACCACGAAGCCCGTGTCGGGGTGATGCGTGACGACGGCGGTCTGGTCGACGTGCCAGCCTTTGATCTCTTTCTTCTTGGGCTTGGCCGGGTTTGTGTTTGGGTCCTTCGGTGCGGGTGCGGCCTCGGACGGTTCGGCAGGCTTGTCTTCGCTCGGGTTGTTCTTCGCGGCGTCGCCTTCAGCGGGCTTCGGCTCGGACGTCTTGGGGTCGGCTGGTTTGGCTTCATCCTTGTTAGCCTTGGCGTCTTCGTTTTCGGCGGGGTCGGTTTGGAGTCGCTTGAGGAGGGCGGCGATTGATATGTGTGAGTTGTAGATCCTGTAGCCATCTTCGGTGCTGTGAGTGACCAGGACGGCCTGGATCTTTTCGCTGGTTTTCACCTCTTCGTCGTCGAGGACGATGACCTTTTTGGTCTTGCGGATTTTTTCGATCTGCTGCTGGAAGGGGCTGCTCATGATCCCGATCAGGGTCTTGCCGATCGGGGGTACGAGGCAGACGAGCATGCCGATGAAGAGGGCTGTCAGGCCGATGATGAGGCGGGCGCGGAGTTCCTCCAGGTGGTCGCCCAGGCTCATCGATTTAAGTTCTTCCTTTTCTTCTTCTTGCCGCATCAGACTTCACTTTGCCTGCGTAGGTGCAGTTTGGGTAAACTATCCATTCTATCGGAGATCGGGCGGCATAGCAATCTGTTTCCGCCGAAAACGATACGTTTTCGGTCCGCATCGCGTGCCGCCAGGCATATCAGATGTTTTGTAGATGCTAATATCTCTCGAAAGTAATTTATCTACTTTTTCGACCTGGCCTTTCCACGGGCGGAATGCCCGTTTTGGGTTTGGCGCTGCGGCCGCTCTGCGGTATACGTAGAATCGCGTCGGCGGTTGTGGTGCGGGTTTGCGAAACAGGAATTCGGGCGGGGTTTAGTGTGTGGATATGGCGGTATTTGTGCTGTTGACGGGCGGTTTGCTGTTTTTTGTGGCGATGGGGGCACACATTTGGGTGAAGTTGCGGATGCGGCCTGATTCCGATCTGGATGATTATTATTTCGAATTAGAGGACCGGCATCCGGGGTATGTGCGGTACGAAAAGTGGTCGCGGATCACGTTTGCGGGGGCGGTTGTGGGGGCGCTGATGCTGTTTCTGGGGCTGCTGTTCTGAGGCCGACTTGCCGAACGGCGTGGGACACCGGCAAATGCGCCGCAACTCCGGCTGAGGAGTCGGCCACCGTCCTTCAGACACGCGGGCAGGTGCGTCATGCTCATACGTGTTTAACGGTGGCAGGCGGAGAGTTGGGTGGGCGGTTCTTGTTGAGGGTGCCTACCCTTGCTTTCGGTTCCTGCCCAATTTCTTGGTTAGCCTTTGACGCAGATGAGGGGGGTGAGGCGGGCGACTCGGCGGGCTAATCCGGCTTTTTCGGTGGCTTCTACTACGGCGCTTACGTCTTTGTAGGCTTTTGGGGCTTCTTCTGCGATTCCTCGCATGGATCGGCTTCGGATGAGGACGCCTTTGTGTTCGAGGCTCTTGATGACGTCTCGGCCGCGGAAGTGCTTGGTGGCTTCGCGTCGGGACATGTTGCGGCCGGCGCCGTGGCAGGCGGAGCTGAAGGCGAGCCGTTCGCCGGTTGTCTCGCCGGCGAGTATGAACGAAGCGGTGCCCATAGTGCCGCCGATGAGGACGGGCTGGCCGACCTTTCGGTATTCGGGTGGGATGCGCTCGTGGCCGGGGCCCCAGGCGCGGGTGGCGCCTTTGCGGTGGACGAAGAGACGCTTGCGTTGGCCGTCGACGGCGTGCTCCTCGACTTTGCAGGTGTTGTGGGAGACGTCGTAAAGGAGGCGGATGTCGGCTTTGCTGTTGAGTTGTTCGAAGGCCTGGCGGGTGAGGTGGGTGAGGATCTGGCGGTTGGCTAATGCACAGTTAATGCCGCTTCGCATGGCGCCGAGGTAGCTTTGGCCGACGGGGGAGTTGATGGGCGAGCAGGCCAGTTCGCGGTCGGGCAGTTCGATGCCGTATTGCGGGGCGGTCTGGACCATGCGTTTGAGGAAGTCGGTGCCGATCTGGTGGCCGAGGCCGCGGGAGCCGCAGTGAATGGAGATGAGGATGTCGCCTTCGCGGACGCCGAAGGCCTGGGCGGCTTCGGGGTCGTAGATTTCGACGACCTCCTGGACTTCGAGGTAGTGGTTGCCGGAGCCTAAGGTGCCCATTTCGTCTTTCTGGCGTTCCTTGGCGTGGTCGGAGACATGGCTTGCGTCGGCGCCTGCCATGCAGCCATCTTCTTCGGTGAAGCGGAGGTCTTCTGGTGTGCCGTAGCCCTGTTCGACGGCCCACTTGGCGCCGCCGGCGAGGACGTCGTCGATGCCGGACTTGCTGAGGCGGAGTTTGCCGGTGCTGCCGACGCCGGCGGGGATTGTGTGAAAGAGAGTCTCGGCGATTCGGGCGTGTTCGCCTGCGATGTCGCTCTTGGTCAGGCCGGTGCGGAGCGTGCGGACGCCGCAGGAGATGTCGAAGCCGACGCCGCCGGCGGAGATGACGCCCGTGTCGGGGTCGAAGGCCGCTACGCCGCCGATGGTGAAGCCGTAGCCCCAGTGGGCGTCGGGCATGGCGAAGGAGCCTTTGACGATGCCGGGAAGCGTGGCGACGTTTCGGACCTGCTCGGCGACCTTGTCGTCCATTTCGGCTATGAGGTCTTCGGTGGCGTAGATCACGCCCTCGACGTGCATGTTGCCGGAGCGCTCTATCACCCATGCCGTATCACTTCGCCGTTTGACGAGTTTTCTGTCCATGACAGACTCCGCTATTTTTCAATTTTCAATTCTGAATTCTCAGTTTTCTATTTGCCGTTGTGTCGTACCTCTGCCACTGTCAGACATCGACGACACATTGGGCGATCCATTTGTTGTTTTCCTGTGCGACTTTGAGTTGGGTGTAAGTTGCGGCTTTGACTTCGACGGCGGTTTCGTGTCGTTCGGGGTCGGCCTTTTCGCCCCAGGCGGAGGCGTTTAGGGTACCGCCCTCGATGTGGACTTCGAAGCGGCCAAAGACCATGTTGCGGACGGCCATTTCGTATATGAGGGCGTTGAGCAAGTCAACGAACAGGAGTTCGCGGTCGTCGCATTGGCGCTCTATTCGGACTTCTTCGCGAGGAGCGACCTTTTCCGGCGAGCAGATGACTGCGGTGAGCGCGAGTGCTCCTTCGGCGAAGGCTTCGTCAAGCGTGTCGCCAATGCCTCGGACGCCAATGTCGGCCTGGTGATGGAAATGTTCCCACATACAAATTGCCTCGCAATCGTTGTGGCGGGTTGGAACCCCGCCGTATGGTCCAGCCGTTGCGGTGGGGTAAAACCCCACCCTACCAGTATAACCCCGCTGCGGATGTTGGCAATCACTGGTTGATTTATCGACGTGTATTGGGTAGACTTGGACGTGTAAATGTCTAAGCAGAAGGAGAAGCGTGATGTGTAGAGTTGTAAAGGCGATGGCGGCGGCGCTTGTAGCGGTTGCGGTCTTGGGCGCTGGGGTGCTTGGTCAGCAGAACCTCTACAGGGGGTGCCCCGATCCGGCGATTATCAGGTCCCATACGAACGGGCAGTACTATATCTTCTCGACAGGGCGGGGCCTGCCGATCCTGCGTTCGAAGGACCTGCTTCACTGGGAGGCAGTCGGGCGCGTATTCGAGAAACCGGTGCCGGACTGGGCGGCGAAGGAGGTGCCGGGGACGCGGGGGATCTGGGCGCCGGACATTTCGTACTTCAACGGCCGATATCACCTGTATTATTCGGTATCGACGTTCGGCAGTCAGCGGTCGTGTATCGGCCTGGCGACGAACACGGTGCTCGATCCGGCCGAGGCGGGGTACAAGTGGGTGGACCACGGAAAGGTAATCGAGTCTGACGCGGGCAAGACGGACTTCAACGCGATCGATCCGGCGGCGTTCGTGGACAGGGACGGCTCGGTGTACCTGGCGTGGGGGTCGTATTGGGATGGGCTGAAGATGTGCCACATCGATCCGAAGACGGGCAGGCCCAATCCGAACGACAGCCGGCGGTACAGCCTGGCGCGGCATCCGCAGGGCCACGTGATCGAGGCGGCGTTTATTATCTATCGCGAGGGGTGGTACTACCTGTTTGCGTCGTATGATGCGTGCTGCGACGGGGTCAAGAGCACATACAATGTGCGGGTCGGACGGTCGGAAAAGGTGACGGGGCCGTACGTTGACGTGATGGGCAAGCGGATGGCCGACGGCGGCGGGACGCTGATCCTGGCCGGTGATGAGCGGTGGCGGGGGCCGGGGCATAATTCCGTCCTGCAGACGCCCGACGGCGATTACATTGTGCACCATACTTATGACGCTGCCGAAGAGCGGGGCGGGCGGAACTTGCAGATTCGGCCCCTGATCTGGACGGGGCATGGGTGGCCGGTGCCGGGCGAACCGATCGTCGATGCGCTGCCGGAGAAACGGGCGGTTGCGGCCAGGGACCTTGTCGGCGAATGGAGACACTCGGCGAATTACGGGCGTGGGCGGACGATTACGCTGCTTGCCGATGGGACGATTGCGGCGGCCGGCGGTGGGGGCACGTGGGCGTTGGATGGCGACACACTGTTTCTGCGGTGGCCAAACCCGGATGCGCCGGAGGGTGCGTGGCTGGATGAATGTTACGTGGCCGGCAACGGCAGGTCATACGTGGGCATGAACCAGAACGGCATCGTGATTCGCGGCGTTCGCGAGGAGAAAGCGGCCCTGCCGGAGGGCGTCAACAGGCTTGTCGTGCATGCGGACCAGGGCAAGCTGACGATCGCGCCGGAGATCTACGGGCATTTTGCGGAGCATCTGGGGCGGTGCGTGTACGAGGGGTTCTGGGTTGGCGAGGACTCGGAGATTCCGAATGTGCGCGGCATTCGCACCGATGTTGTCGAAGCGTTGAAGAAACTCCGCATTCCGGTGCTGCGGTGGCCGGGGGGATGCTTTGCGGATGAGTATCACTGGAAGGACGGGATCGGGCCGCGCGAAAAGAGGCCGCGGACGGTCAATACGCACTGGGGGATGGTGACGGAAACGAACGCATTCGGCACGCACGAGTTTCTGGACCTGTGCGAGCAGTTGGGCTGCGAGGCGTATATTGCCGGCAACGTGGGGTCGGGCACGGTGGAGGAGATGGCCGACTGGGTTGAGTACATGACCTTCGACGGCGACAGCGAGATGGCCAACCTGCGACGGGCCAACGGCCGGGACAAGCCGTGGCGTGTGCGCTATTTCGGCGTTGGCAACGAGAACTGGGGCTGCGGCGGCAACATGACGCCGGAGTATTACGCCGATCTTTACAAGCGGTACCAGACGTATGTGCGGAACTATTCGGGCAACCGTATCGTGAAGGTCGCCTGCGGGCCGGGGGATGTGAACTATCGCTGGATGGAGGTTCTGATGGAGCGGGCGGGCAGCCGCATGGATGCCATCAGCCTGCATTACTACGTGCGCGGGACGGGCAACTGGACGGTCAAGGGCAGCGCGACGAACTTCGACGAGGGGGAGTGGTTTGCGCTGATGAAGAATACCCTGGATGTGCATGAACTCCTGGACCGCAACATCGAGATACTCGACAGGTATGACCCGCGCGGGCGCGTGGGACTGTTTGTGGATGAGTGGGGGACGTGGTGGGATGAAGAGCCGGGGACGAAGGCGGGGTTCCTGTATCAGCAGAATACGCTGCGTGATGCGGTCAGCGCGGGGATTTTCCTGAATGCGTTCAACGATCATTGCCGGCGTGTGCGGATGGCGAATATTGCGCAGACGAACAACGTCCTGCAGGCGATGATCCTGACGCGCGGCAAGGAGATGATTCTGACGCCGACGTACCACGTATTCGAGATGTACAAGGTGCACCAGGGTGCGACGTATCTGCCCAGCGAGATGACGTGCAATGCGTATGAGTACAACTCGCAGAAGATTGCGTCGCTGTCGGCCTCGGCGTCGCGGGATAAGGACGGACGGGTGCATGTCACGGTGTGCAATCTTGACCCGCATGCGCCGGCGGAGTTGGTGTGCGAGCTGTCGGGCATGACGGCCAGGCGCATCACCGGGCGGGTGCTGACGGCGGAGAAGATGAACACGCACAACACCTTCGAGGAGCCTGAGGCGGTCAAGCCGCGGCCGCTGAGGGGCTGTGAAATCGACGGCGGTCGGGTCTTGGCCACGCTGCCTGCGAAATCCGTCGTCTTGCTGACGGTGGAATAAAGATGATAACGAGCTGAGGGGGCGGTCATGCAGAAGAAGGGCCTGGGCATGCGGCAGACACGTTATACCGATTTCGCCTTCGGCGTTCTTGCCTTGCTTTTGTTTGCTCCGCCTGCATTGGCAAATGTCGGCACGCCTTTGATGTGGATGGGATTTATGCGTCTCGTGCTCATCAATTTGGTGATCGGCGTCGGTGAAGGGCTGCTGATTGCCTGGGTGTTCAGGACCGGGTGGCTGAGGACTTCCGCGATCATGCTGTTGGCCAACTACTTCTCCTGGTACATCGGAGAAATCTTGCTCTTGCCAATAGCGGCAGAATATGGTGAGGGGATTCTTGGTCCGCAACCGTTGTACCACGTGCTTGCCTTGGTCAGGTACGTGATTGCAGTGGCATTTGTCCTGTCTGTCCTGCTGGAGTGGCCATTCTGCTTCTGGTGTTTTCGAAAGAAGAGTGCACGCATCGCCAGGTCGACAGTATGCGCAGTCGCCGTCAACCTTTTATCCTATGCAGCTCTTGTCTGGTTATACGCGCAAGCCAGCGGCGTGACCGTTCTTACAAAGCTGACGATGGAACCATCGCTGGAGTTTGCCGCAAGTCACAACGCGTGGGTATACTACATCTCGAGGAACGATTACGCCTTATGTCGGGTGCGCAGCAATGGAAAGGAGCACCAGCAGGTCTTGAGCCCGTCCGAGATGCGGGACAAGGGCTTTTGTGAGCCAAGGCATTTTTACTATAAAAGCAAGATGCCATTTGTCTGTTTATATGCGAAGCCAGCGGACGAGGGCGGGCGTCTGGACCTGTGGTGCGACGTCAACGATGAGCAGATAGCACTGTTGACTGGTTTTCTCTCGCCGTCGGCGAAGGTTCGGGTCGTTAAGGATGCCGAGGACCCGCCCTGGTATGGGCCTGATGAGGCGGTTGAACTTGTCAGGTCGGAATGGAAGGTTGAGACAGGTTTCTGGGCATTGGAAGGGCTCTGGGCGACAAGATGGGAGACGGAAAAGCGTTTTGCTCTGGAACTGCCGTTCCTGAACTGGTATTCACGTTTTCCGACCATTCTGCCAGGCAACCAGGTTATCTATCAGCTTGGGGACCAAATCGTGCTGCTTGATCTCAACGCGGACAAGATAGGGGTGATTACGCGCGGCTACAGTCCGCTGGTCGTATTGGAGACCGAGGACGCCAAAGGTGAAACACTGGCGGCCGCTGAGGCGCCCTGAGGCGCGGCTGCGGTTCGTGAATGAACAAGTGGCCCTGCAACCGCGGGGGATTGCCGCCGGAACTTACTCCGCGTGCCAGGGACAGGTGAATGCAGCGGCGAGCGCCCTCACGTGTGAGGGCAGGTCAGCCTTGCCCCACATTTGACCCTTCGTCAGTAGCGGTAGTGGTCGGGTTTGAAGGGGCCGTCGACGGGCACACCGAGGTAGTCGGCCTGTTCCTTTGTGAGTCTCGTCAGCTTTGCGCCCAGCCGGCCGAGGTGGAGGCGTGCGACCTCTTCGTCGAGGTGCTTGGGCAGCGTGTAAACCTTCTTTTCGAGTTTCTCCCTGGCCAACATCATCTGGGCGAGGCACTGGTTTGTGAAGCTGTTGCTCATGACGAAACTGGGGTGGCCGGTGGCGCAGCCGAGGTTGACAAGGCGGCCTTCTGCAAGGAGGATGATTGATCGGCCGGACTTGAGCGTCCACTTGTCAACCTGCGGCTTGATATTCTCCACGGTGCACTGGGGTGTATCGTACAGGTAGCTGGTCTGGATCTCGCTGTCGAAATGGCCGATGTTGCAGACGATGGCCTCGTTCTTCATCTGCTCCAGGTGTTCGCCCGTGATGACGTTGCAGCAGCCGGTCGCGGTGACGAAGATGTCGCCGATGGGGGCCGCCTCATCCATCGTGGTGACCTGGTAGCCTTCCATGACCGCCTGCAGGGCGCAGATCGGGTCGATTTCCGTGATGAGGACGCGGGCGCCGAGGGCTCGCATGGACTGGGCACAGCCCTTGCCGACGTCGCCGTAGCCGCAGATGACGACCACCTTGCCGGCGACCATGACGTCGGTGGCGCGCTTGATGCCGTCGGCCAGGGACTCACGGCAGCCGTAGAGATTGTCGAATTTCGACTTGGTGACGGAGTCGTTGACATTGACGGCGGGGAAGGGCAGTTCGCCGGCCTCGGCCATCTTGTAGAGGCGGTGGACGCCGGTGGTCGTTTCTTCGGAGACGCCGCGCATGTTGCGCGCCATCGTTGTCCACTTCTTCGGGTTGAGTTCATAGCTTAAACGCAGACGATCCATGACGATCTGCATTTCCTTGTTGTCGCACTTTTTGTCCAGCAGCGACGGGTCCTTTTCGACGCGCATTCCCTGCACGACCATGAGGGTGGCGTCGCCGCCGTCATCGACGATCATGTCGGGGCCTGAGCCGTCGGGCCAGGTGAGGGCCTGTTCGGCGCACCACCAGTATTCTTCCAGCGTTTCGCCTTTCCATGCAAAGACGGCGCTTCGCCCGGCCTTGGCGATGGCGGCGGCGGCGTGGTCCTGCGTGGAGAAGATATTGCAGGAGGCCCAGCGGACGTCTGCGCCGAGGATCTCCAGCGTTTCGATGAGCATCGCGGTTTGGATGGTCATGTGGAGGCTGCCCATGACCTTGAGGCCGCGGAGTGGCTTTTCCTTGCCGTATTTCTCCCGGACGGCCATGAGACCCGGCATTTCGTTTTCAGCCAACTGCATCTCCATGCGGCCCCACTCGGCCAGGGAGATGTCGGCTACCTTGTATTTCAGCGTCCCGTCGACTCTGGCGACTGTCTTGCCAGCTGCCTGTGCTGTCTGCATCGCAAATCCTCTCAATTCAGCCCGGAAAAATCTGACGCCCCAGTATAACGGCGGTGCGATCCCTCGACAACCTGTTATTTACCCCCATATCGGCCAAATCCCGCAAGTTGAATCACGCCAACAACACGCACGCCGCATACGGTTAAAGCCGCCGAGGCGTTGTGCCGATAACGGCCAGCGGACCGGCGAGTATCACAAGAAGCGGAAAAATACTTGTTGACAATTGCCGGGCGGTGTGGTATCGTAATAGCAAATGCAGCAGAATAACGCTTACAACCTGATCAACTGGTGGTGGCCTGTCGAACTCCTCGACAGGTGAGCGGTATCCTGCTGTAACTGAAAACCGTAAATGCTTAAAAAGCAGCCTGTCGAGAGAGAGGCTGCTTTTTTTGTTGGAATTTCCAAGAGCCCGATATACTGACGCGACAATGGAGAGGACGTCATGGACAGCTACAAATCGTTCATTCGCAACGCCGAGCCGGGGCGGATCATTCCCATCGTGCGTGAAGTGGACATGGATTGCCCTGTGCAGTTCTTCGCCCGCCTTTCGGATTACGGGCGAAAACAGGACTGCTGCCTCTATGAATCGCGTGAGCATCTGGCGGGGTCCAGGGAAGGGGAGTTGACGTTCGGCACGGCCATGCCGGCGCTCTACATGACGGGCAGGGGGGCGGAGTTTACGATTCAGGCGCTGACGCCGACCGGGCGGCGCATGATCCGCTACCTGGCCTCGGACGAAAAGCGGTTTGCCTTCTGCCGGTCGCTCCATGTCACTGCCGACGCCATCACCGGTACGCTCAGCAGACCCGAACAGACGATGGACGAGGAGACCCGCCTGAAGAGCGCCAACCAGATGGACGTCATTCGGGCCGTGGCGTTTGCGTTTGAGCTGGCGAGCAAGCCGTTTCGCGTGACGTGCGGGCTGTTAGGGGCGATCAGCTATGACTTTGTGGACCAGTTCGAGAAGCTCCCTGCCAACGAAAGCGACATCCTGGGCAATCCGGACTATGAGCTGTACTTCGCGGACAACATCTTCCTGATGGATCATGCAACGCATCGCGGATACGTGGTCGTCAACGTGATGGTTACCGACGATGACCGCGATGAGATTGTGGCCGATGCGCGGCAGTGTTTCGATTACTACTTCAACCTGAGCAACATGGGCGATCCTCGGCCGAGGAAGTTCGACAGGACGCCCGCCGCCGCCTCCAGCGATACGACGCAGGAAGAGTACGAAACGGTGGTCCGCACGGCTAAGCAGCATATTATCGATGGCCACATCTTCCAGGTGGTGCTGAGCCGGACGCTTAGCCAACCGTGTACGGAGGAGCCGTTGGATGTTTATCGGCGGCTGCGGGTGATGAACCCGTCGCCGTACATGTTCTATTTGAACACGCGAAACACGATTCTGACCGGGGCCAGCCCGGAGTTGAATCTTCGCGTCAGCGGCACGGACAAGCGCATCGTGGAGATTCGGCCGATCGCCGGGACCAAGCCCCGCGGGCGGCTCAACGGCCGGATTGACCCCGATACGGACATGCGCTACGAGGCGGAACTGAAGCTCGATCACAAGGAGCTTGCCGAGCACATGATGCTGGTCGATCTGGCGCGGAACGATATCGCGCGTGTGGCGGATGCCGGTTCGCGATCGGTCAACGAGATGCTCATTACGGAGAAATACGAGTCGGTGATGCACCTGGTCAGCAACGTGCGCGGCGTGCTGCGGGAGGACCTGGACGCTCTGAGTGCCTACCTGGCGACGATGAACATGGGGACATTGACGGGGGCGCCGAAGATCGAGGCGATGAAGATCATTCGCCGGCTCGAAAAGAACAAACGCGGCTACTACGGCGGGGCGGTGATGTACCTGACCGTCGACGGGCAATTCGACAGCTGCATCACCATTCGCAGCATACAGATCAAGGACGGCACGGCGTATGTCCGTGCCGGGGCCGGCATTGTGCACGACAGCGTGCCGCGGACGGAGTTCGAGGAGACGCAGCACAAGGCGAATTCGTGTTTGAGGGCGATACGCGGCGAGTGATCATGCCGCTGGTTCGCAGAAAGCGTGAGGTCAAAATGACAAGCGAAAAGACCAAAGTACTGTTCATCGATAACTTCGATTCGTTCACGTACAATCTCGTTGACGAGTTCGGTAAACGCGATTGCGACACGCGTGTGTATCGGGCCGACACGCCCCTGGAGACGTTGGCCGAAGTCGCATGGCAATGGCGGCCGCACCTGCTGGTCCTGTCGCCCGGGCCGGGCAACCCGGACAGTGCCGGCGTGACGCTCAAGGCGATTCATTACTTCAAGGACAAGCTGCCCATACTGGGTGTGTGCCTGGGGCACCAGGCGATTGTGCAGTACTTCGGCGGTCGTATCGGGCATGCGCCGACGGTCATGCACGGAAAGCCCTCGCGGATTACGCACACCGGTAAAGGCGTTTTCAGCGGTTTGGAAAACCCGCTTCAGGCCGGGCGATATCACAGCCTGTGTGCCGCCGGCCTGCCGGAGTGCCTGGAGATGACCGCCGAATTCGAAGGGATCGTCATGGGCGTCCAGCACAGGACCCTTTGCATTCATGGCGTGCAGTTTCATCCGGAAAGTATTCTCACGCCAACAGGTGGAAAACTCATCGAGAATATGTTAAGAATAGCCGCCGAAACGCTGCAGCCTGCCGCGGTTTGAGGCCGATCAAGGGACATTCACATGAACGGGATAACCGAGCATCTGAACCAGCTGTTACAGCGAAAGGACCTGACGTTCGAGCAGGCGCGGGACCTGCTGGACGCAGTCTTCACGGGCGAGGTCCCTGCCGGCCAGATTGCGGCGTTTCTGACGGCCATGCACATCAAGGGCGCCGCGCCGTCCGAGCTGGCAGGCCTTGCCAGTTCGCTTCGGCATCATGCCGTGCGCGTCGATTGCGGCGCGGATGGCCTGATTGACACCTGCGGGACGGGCGGAGCCCGGCTCAAGACGTTCAATATCTCGACGGCCGCGGCCATCGTTGCGGCGGGGGCGGGCGCCCGCGTCGCCAAGCACGGCAACCGCGGCATCACCAGCCTGTGCGGCTCGGCGGATGTTCTGATGGCTTTGGGGGTCAACGTGGATTCCGGGCCGGATCGCGTCGCCGAATGTATCCGCAAGGCCGGCATCGGCTTCATGTTCGCCCCGAAGTTTCATCCGGCGATGCGGTACGTGCAGCCCGTTCGGAGGGAACTGCCGTTCCGAACCATCTTTAACATCCTGGGGCCGTTGGCCAACCCGGCGCTTGCAACAGCGCAGGTCATGGGCGTGCCCGACGAATCGCTCATGCGGCCGATTGCCGAGACGCTGTGCCGGTTAGGCGTGCGGCGGGCCATGGTCGTCCACAGCGACGGTCTCGACGAGATCAGCACGTTCGGCCCGACGAAGATACTGCGCCTCGTCGACGGCCATATCGCCGCCGAGACCTTGATGCCCGGCGATTATGGGATGTCGGGCGCCTTCGAACAGTTGCGCGGCGGCGACGCCCAAGCCAATGCCGCGATCATCCGCCGCATCCTCGACGGCAGCGATACGGGCCCGCGGCGGGATGTCGTGGTCCTGAACGCCGCCGCTGCGATCATCGTGGCCGGCCTGGCAAACGATTTTGCCGACGGCGTAAAACGTGCCCGCGAAGCCATCGACGAGGGAAGGGCCGCCGAGGCTTTGCAGAAGCTCAGAGAAACCTCCAACAATTGAAAAGGATAGCGTCTGACATTATGAACAGCCTGAAGGTCAAGATTTGCGGAATCACGAACCTCGAAGACGCACGAGCGGCTGTCGACGCGGGGGCCGACATGTTGGGTTTTAATTTCTACCCCGAAAGCCCCCGTTATCTCACGGTCGAACAGGCGATTGCGATTCTCGACGAGATCCCAACGTTCGTCGACACCGTCGGCGTCTTTGTGAACCCGACAACCGAGCAGCTCAAGGAAATCACCTCATACGGATTTCTCAGCTGGATACAACTGCATGGCGACGAGACGCCGGAGTTCTGCGACATGCTCAACTGGCTGCGCGTCCGCAGCATCAAGGCGATCCGCGTGCGTTCGGCCGCAGACATCGAGCAGATCGATGCGTACCGCACCGATGCCATTCTGCTGGACACGCACAACTCCAGACTGTACGGCGGGACCGGCGAGGCCTTCGACTGGTCGCTCATCGGCGATATCAGCACGCGGCGTATTTTTCTGGCGGGCGGTATTACGCCCGAGAACGTCGCCGACGCGGCAAAGCTCGGCGTCTACGGCATCGACGTCTGCAGCGGCATCGAATCGGCGCCCGGCAAGAAGGACCATGCCAGGATGAAACAGCTTTTCGACAATCTCAGACACGTGTAGGACAGACCATGAAACACAAAGGCAGATTCGGTCCGTATGGCGGCTTTTATGTACCGGAGGTGCTTATCCCGGCACTGGAGGAGATCGAGGCGGCGTTCGAAAGATGCACGTCCGATCCGCGGTTTGTCGCCGAGCTGGACGAGCTCTATACGCACTATGCAGGGCGGCCCACGCCGCTGTATTTCGCCCGGCGCTTCAGCGAACACGTCGGGTTCAAGGTCTATGTCAAGCGAGAAGACCTGCTGCACGGCGGCGCGCACAAGGTCAATAACACCTTGGGCCAGGGCCTGCTGGCAAAGTACATGGGCAAGACCAGGCTCATCGCCGAGACCGGCGCCGGCCAGCACGGACTCGCGACGGCGATGATCGGCGCCCTGTTCGGCATGGAAACAAAGATCTTCATGGGCGTAACCGACGTCGCCCGCCAGAACGTCAACGTTCACAAGATGAAGCTGTGCGGTGCGGAGGTGGTGCCGGTTACCGGCGGCACGGGCACGCTGAAAGATGCGATCAACGATGCACTGCGCTACTGGACCGCCCACGTGGAGGACACGTTCTATCTGTTCGGCACGGCAGGGGGGCCGCACCCGTATCCCACTATTGTCAAACATTTCCAGGCGCCCATCGGCCGGGAGGCCCGCCGGCAGTGCCTCGATACGTTGGGGCGGCTGCCCGATCTCGTGTGTGCCTGTGTCGGCGGCGGCTCCAACGCAATAGGTATCTTTTCCGGCTTTGTCGATGACGCCAATGTGCGGCTCGTCGGCGTCGAGGGGGCCGGCAGGGGCCTTGATACCCACCAGCACTGTGCCACGCTTGTCAGGGGAACCGTCGGCGTCCTGCACGGGGCGCAAACGTATGTCCTGCAGGATGAGGACGGCCAGATACACGAAACCGAGTGCATCTCCGCAGGCCTGGATTACCCCGGTGTCGGGCCGGAGCACGCGTGGCTTAAGGATTCCGGCCGTGCCGAATACGTCTCTGCAGACGATGAGGCCGTGCTGGACGTCTTCCATTTGTTCATACAAACCGAGGGCATTATCCCCGCATTGGAAAGCTCTCACGCCCTGGCTTGGCTCGCATCGCAGAAGGGTAAATTCCCGCCGGACACGGTCGCCATCGCGAACCTCTCCGGCCGGGGCGACAAAGACGTCAACATCGTCGAGGAAAGAATGAATGCCCGGAAACAGCAACCGTGATCTGTTTTACCCCAAAGACGGTTTCGTGTTTCACCAGATGAGGCAGCAAAGAAAGGCAGTATCGCCATGACCACCTACAAAGAAACGTTCGCCGCTCTCAAGCACCCGGCACTGATTCCGTTCTTTGTGATCGGTGATCCGGACTACGACGCGAGCTTGGAGATCGTAAAGACCGCCATCGACGCCGGCGTCGACATGCTCGAATTAGGCATCCCGTTTTCCGACCCGATCGCCGATGGCCCGACTATTCAGAAAGCCGACATCCGCGCACTGAAGGCCGGCATGACCACCAGCAAGGCTATGCAATTCATCAAGGTTGTCAGCGAGTACAAGCCGCTGCCCATCGGCCTGCTCGTCTATTACAATCTGGTGTTCCAATACGGCCCGCAGAAGTTCTTCAGCGACTTCAAGGCCGCCGGCGGTTCGTCGGTGCTGGTCGCCGACCTCAGCATCGACGACGAGGCGGAAATCACGCCGTTGGCCGAAGCGGCGGGGCTGGAGACGGTCTTCATGGTCACACCCAACACCGAGGCGAATCGCGCCCGGCGCATCGCCGAGAAATCGACAGGGTTTATCTACACCGTGTCCACCCTCGGCGTGACCGGCGAACGGCAAAGCCTGTCTGACGTGGTCAAACCGCTGATCCGGAGGCTCAAGTCGATCACGCAAACCCCCATCTGCGTCGGCTTTGGCATCAGCACGCCCGAACAGGCGGGAGAAGTCGCCGCCGCGGGCGCCGACGGCGTTATCATCGGTTCGCGCATTGTGAAAGTTATCGAGCAGAATATCGGCAGCATCGAGAGTGCCAAAGGCGAGTTGAAACGCTTTCTTGCCGAAGTGCGGGCTACCCTGTTGTGAGACGTACGTGCGCTGGCATACGGAGTTTTGAACTTGCTTCGGCAGGCCTGATCGGCTATACTATGGACACATGGATTACAATCCACAAAAAAGCGGGCGCAAGGAGTGCGCGCACCGCAGCCTCGCGGCACAAACAGGATCCAACGGAGATGATTTACATGAAGCGAAGAGGATTCACCCTTATCGAACTGCTGGTGGTGATCGCGATTATTGCCATGTTGCTGGCCGTTCTCGTACCTGCGCTCAGCGCCGCCAGGAAGATGGCGGCGGGCGCCGTATGCCTTTATAACCAGGGTGGGTTGGCCAAGTGTTATTATATTTACTCACAGGAACACAACGATAAGCTTGTCGTCGCCGATCAGGGGCCGGGGCGATGGGTGCAGCGGCCCCAGGCTGCAGACGGCACAGTAGCGCCGGATGGCGGTCACGACAGCACCGTAGCCGAAAAAGAGATCGGCCTGATCGCAGGCACTTTGTACCCGTATGCTGAAAGTACCAAGCTGTATCACTGCCCCGCTGACAAGCGGTCCACGGTGAGCATACAGACGCGCGGGAAAGGGCCGTATCGGAGTTATGCCATTCCCGCAGGGGCGAACTCTCCTGGCGGTAGCGACACCTGGGTGGATACGGGCATCACCATCGGAGGGCATAAGATGTACCCGGTTCGGAAGTATTCCGACTTTGAGAGTCCCGGTAGCAAATACATATTTGTTGAAGAGAATTACACGCATAAAGCGGGTACGAGTACGACTAATCCCCCTGATGCCGGCTATAACAATGGCGTGTGGAGTTTCTGGAACGGTAATTCCTATACTTCATGGTGGGATCCGCTGGCGCCATGGCACAATGACAGGACCAATCTGGGATACGCCGACGGGCATGCCGAGAAGATGGTGTGGAAGGACGAACGCACCGTAAAGTTTGCACACGATCGCTATTCGGTTGAGTGGGATCAGCCGGGCAACCCCGATCAGGAATACATGTCCCGGGCGTATCCCTGCCGTCGCAGTTAGCACGCGGCACGTCTCGCCGGGTGAAGGCACCGTCACATCAGTCGCGATAGGCCGAACCGCATGGGTCTATTGCTGGTCCGTCTCCAACTGCGCCAGAAATGCATTTGCTTCGGCGATGCTGTTTTCCATGGCGGTTATGAGGCCTGCGACGTCAGCTTCCACGTTGGCCAGTTCGCCTTTAAGTGACGCGACCGCCTGGGCGTTGAGGTTGTGCTTGAGAAAGAGCACCTGGTCACGGAAGACCACCAGCACCGGATCAATCCGTGCCTCGGCCTGCTTCATGGCCGCAATCAGCGGCTCGTAGCGGGCGCGGGTCTGTTCCAACTGCTTCTCACTGGCCCGACGCAGGGTGGGATCGCTATACTGCTTCAGCTCGGCCTTCCACTCATCGAACAGGTCCTCGGCCACGTCCTCCACCTCGGCGATTCGCCTGTGTACGGCAGCGGCCTTGCTTTCGCTGCGGTCAAGTTCGGCCTTGAGCGTATCGTATTTCTCCTGCAGCTTACCACCATCGTGATTGACCACAGCATTGAAACGCTCCAGGGCGGAGGCGAACTGCTGCTTGGCCTCGGTCTGTGCGTCGCGTGCCTCGGCGACGCGGCTGACGAGCAGGTCGCGCTTGTGTTTGCCAAAGACCTCCATCGTCTTGTAGTATGCCGAATCGCAGCCGGTGCCGCCGCAGACGGCCAATACGGCCACAACCGCCGCCAGAACCCCTGAGTACATCCTGTTCATAATGCTTCTCCCTGTCGCATACTTAGCCGGTTTAGCCGGCATTTACCGCAAAATAGATGTCGTATCGACGCGGCCCTAATTTACGATAGCGGAATGATACCGCGACTTTCGTGCAATTGTACCTGCCGTCTGCCCCGCCGACAAATACGAAACCACCCGCGGCAAGCTTTTTGCCCACCCGACCTCCACGGGCGCCTCCTCTTTATGGCACCGTCAAACACCTTCAACGTGGCATTCCGCAAGCGCTTTGTGCGTTTTGTGACGCGGTAACTTGCCGGTGCAGTCGCTGCCATCGGGCGCTTGGCGGCGCTCCACATGCCGACAACACCTTTCGCAGCTCGCGTGTACGGCTCTTTCGACACCGCCCACGGCGAGTTTTTTGCTTGGCTAACCCTTGCTCATGAGGCAAAAACCCGCGATTTCTGAATTTTTCTGAATAATCTTTGCTTTTCCACTTGCAAAGTTAGCCGTAACGAACTATATTAGCTTCAGTGAACTATGTCGATGGAAAGGCATCCCCAACAACGGCATTGTCTGCCGACTGTGCGGGAAATCAGGGATCACGCATATGACAGCCAACTTGAGCGCCTCTCTGGAAGACTATCTTGAGGCCATTTTGAATCTTACCGCCGGTGAAGATGTCGCGCGATCCAAGGACATCGCCGTGACGCTGAACGTCGCCAGGTCGTCCGTAACCGGCGCGCTGAAGCTTCTGGCAAGAAAAGACCTGATCAACTACAAGCCGTACGGCTATGTCACGCTGACGCCCGCCGGATTGGCGGCCGCCCGGAAGGTGGCCCGCAAACACGACATCCTCAAGTCGTTCTTCACGGACGTGCTGGGTGTAGACGACGCCATCGCCCATGAGGCCGCCTGCAGGGCAGAACATGCACTCGGACAGCACATTGTGGGCCGCCTCGGCCAGTTCAGCGAATTTGTCAACTATCGCATGCAGCAGGGCGTTGACGTCGCGGGGCAGTTTCGCGCGTTCAGGGCCCAGGGCATGGAAAGGGGGGCCGCCCAGCATGAATAAGGTCTCGCAAATACCGCTTTCGAGCGTGCCAACCGGCCAGAGGGTCCGGTTGGCTAACATTGACGCCGGCCAGGGACTCAAGAGCCGCCTTGCGGCCATGGGCATGGTTCCCAACACCGAAATACTTGTGGTCAGCAACGGTTCGCCCGGGCCGTTCGTGGTTGCCGTCAAGGGTTGCCGCATTGCGCTTGGCCGCGGCATGGCCCGCAAGGTCATGGTTAAAACCTCTTTGTCATAGAGATTCCCATGACGGATACACTGACCATTGCCCTGGCCGGCAACCCCAACAGCGGAAAGACAACCATTTTCAACGCCCTGACCGGCGCACACCAGCATGTCGGCAACTATCCCGGCGTAACAGTCGAGAAAAAGCACGGCGTCTGTCACCACAAGGGCGTGCGCATCGACGTGGTCGATCTGCCCGGCACGTACAGCCTCACGGCCTACAGCGTGGAGGAACTGGTTGCCCGCAACTTCATTATCGACGAGCATCCTGACGTGGTGGTCGACATTGTCGATGCGTCCAACGTCGAGCGCAACCTGTACCTGGCGACACAGCTTATCGAACTGGATGTGCCGCTGGTGCTGGCCTTCAACATGAGTGATGTTGCCAAACGGCGCGGGCTCGTGTTTGACATCCCGCGGCTTTCACAGCTTCTGGGCGTTGGCATCGTGCCGATGGTCGGCAGTCGCAATGAAGGTGTCGAGGCCCTGCTGGATACCGTTATTGACACTGCACGCACCAGGGCGACGCCGGGGCCCCGCCGCATACGCTACGGTGCCGAAGTCGAGGAAGAACTGGCCCGAATCGAAGCCCTCCTGGATACCGACTGCCGGGCCCTTGCCCGATACGGCAAGCGCTGGCTGGCCCTTAAATTGCTCGAGAACGACAAGGAAATCACGGAGATGGTGCACACTCCCGCCGTGCTTGAAGCCGTGCGCCTCAGCCGGGCGCATCTGTCGGCGATCTTCGGCGAAGACGCGGAGATCATCATCGCCGAGCGCCGCTACGGCTCCATCTCCGGCGCCTGCCAGGAAGCCGTTCAGAGCAGCACCGAACTGCGGCACGACATGCCGGACAAGGCTGACGCCGTCCTGACCCATCCCATACTGGGCCTGCCGATCTTCATCGTGTTGATGTATCTTGTTTTCCAGCTTACCTTCACGGCCGGCGAATATCCCATGCGGTGGCTGGAGGCTTTTTTTGCTTTTGCCGCCCGGATGGTGACCGCCGTATGGCCGGGTGAGCCGGGGCCGCTGCATTCGCTGGTCGTTGACGGCGTCCTCGGCGGTGTCGGCGGTGTGCTGATCTTTCTGCCGAACATCCTTCTGCTGTTTCTGGCGATTGCTTTCCTGGAGGACACCGGCTACATGGCCCGGGCCGCCTTCATTATGGACCAGATCATGCACAAGATCGGCCTGCACGGCAAGAGCTTCATCCCTATGCTCATCGGCTTCGGCTGCTCCGTGCCCGCTATCATGGCTACGCGAATCCTCGAGAACCAGCGCAACCGCATCGCCACGATCATGGTCATTCCGCTTATCAGTTGCGGCGCCCGTTTTCCCATCTACATGATGATCATCCCGACCTTCTTTCCGAATCACAAGGGCCTGGTGCTCAGTTCAATCTACTTCATCGGCATCATCATTGCGATCGTGCTGGCGCGGCTGCTGCGATTGACGCTGCTTAAGGGCGAGACCATTCCCTTCGTGATGGAACTGCCGCCGTACCGCCTGCCGACCATTCGCGGCCTGCTGACGCACATGTGGCAGCGGGCTTGGCTGTACGTGCGGAAGGCCGGCACCGTCATCCTGGCGATTTCGATTGTGATCTGGGCGGCGACGAGTTATCCCAAGCCGGACTCTCGCGCACTTGGGGACCTGCCGCCGGAGGAGGTTCGGATGATCGAATTGCGGCACTCGGTGGTCGGCCGCATCGGTAAAACCCTTGCCCCGGTGCTTGAGCCGCTGGGCTTTGACTGGCGGATCAGCACCTCGCTGGTAGGGGCCTTTGCCGCCAAGGAGGTGTTTGTCTCGCAGATGGACATCATGTACGCGGTGGGGGAGTTGAAGGCGGGCGGCGAAGCGCTGCGTGCCCGTATCCAGGCCGACTACACGCCCCTGCAGGGCTTCTGCGTGATGCTGTTCTGCCTGATCTCTATGCCGTGTGTGGCGACGATAGCCATGACGCGGCAGGAAACCGGCTCGTGGCGATGGGCGCTTCTGCAATTGTTCGGCCTTACTATACTGGCCTACATAATCACATTCGCCGTCTACCAGGTCGGCCGTCTATTCGTATAAGAAATTATGGAAAAGTTCTTAGTTGTTTTTATCGTGGTACTTGCGACGCTCGCTTTGGGCTTTTTTGCCTTCAGAAAGGACAGACAGTGTTCGTGCGGTCACGGCAGGCAATGCACCCGCAAGGGCGAAAGCTGCGCCAATAGCGCACGTGACAGTCAAAAGGGTTGAACGCGATGCGGCGGAGGCGAAATATTACCGATATGTGCATGCCGGTGCTGATCGGTTATGTCTTATTGTGCATAGCCGTGCCGTTCACGCACGCATGGAGGGGGCCTCATCGGGATTGCCTTCATGCCGATGCCCATGCACGGCGCGTCGGCCCCCCGAGCATCCAGGATGCGGGCGGCGCCGGGACGCAAGATCATCATCCTTGCCTGATCTGTTTGTTGGCCAAGATCGGCAGGGTCGCGCCTCCTGCCGCTAAAATCACCTTCAGTGTGCTTTCAGCCGCCGAATACCCTGTCCCCTGTGACTTCACCCGGGACCGGCCCGCCGATCCTTCGCTTGTCTGTCGTCCCTTCCGCGGTCCCCCAGCCTGGTCGATGCGCATCTCGTAGCCGCGTCCGGGCAAGACAGGTTGCCTCTGCGCGGCTTAGTGGGGGATGTCCGCCGCACTGCGGCCGCAAAAAGGAACAGTTAAAATGCAAAGGGCAATGTTATGTGCTTGGGGGGCCATCGTATTTTTGCAGATAAACCTGGTTTCACGAGCTGAAAACCTCCCGCAGGAACACGCTGCTCTCTCGCCGCCGCATCTCGGCGTCCATATCCCCGCCGACGGAGTGGAGTTCGTCTTCGGCTCGACCAACATCTATCAACAGAACGTCAACGGCGGTATGAGCACCCACCGCAGGGCCGGCCGCCTCTCCGGCAGTTACGATATCGAGGTCATCGCCGACCTCAGGCGGCTGCTCGGCCTTGAAGGCGCCCGCGTCTATGTCCATACCGAAGGCGGCTATTCCAAAAGCGGCGGCATCAACGACGTGGCCGCCGGCAGTGCCTTCGGCGTCAACGGCGACGCATTCGGCCGCGACGCCATCGTCGTCACCGAACTCTATTTCGAGCAGTCCCTTGCCGACGATACCTTCATCTTGCGCGCCGGCAAGATGGACCTTACCGGCGGCTTCGAATGCCTCGGCTGCCTGGTCGCCTTCGACACCAATCACTACGCCCACGACGAGACGCGCCAGTTCCTCAATGCCGCCCTGGTCAACGACCCCACGATTCCCTTCCCGGACTACGCCCTGGGGATCTCTGCCATCTACACGCCCATTAAGGGCTGGTACGCATCCGCCGGCGTCGTCGACGCCGAGAATGACTTCCGCGAGACGGGTTTCCGCACCGCCTTCCACGGCGACAGTGCATACTTCTATGTCTTCGAGACGGGCATCCTGCCGCGAATCGACTCGCCGAACGGCCCCATGCCCGGCGGCTACCGCCTGGGGTTCTGGGTAGACGGGTCGCGCAAGAGCCGCTTTTCCAACGGTGACCAGTTCCGCAACGATACCGGCATCTACATCTCCGCTGATCAGATGCTCTACAAGGAAAATGCTGCCGAAGACGACTATCAGGGGCTCGGCGCGTTCTTCCGGTGGGGCTGGGCCGACAGTGATCTTAATGCCGTTTCCAACTTCTTCAGCCTCGGCTTGCAGTACGAAGGTCTCTTCGAAGGCAGGGACACCGACGCCCTGGGTATCGGCATGGCGCACGGGACCTTTTCTGATCACGCCAATGCAAACGACGGCCAGCCCTTCACTGAGGATCACGAAATGGCATGGGAACTCTACTATCGAGCCGAACTTACGCCCTGGCTGGGCGTGACCCCCTCGGTGCAGTACATCAAGAACCCCGGCGGCATCGATGAAAACAGGGACGCCGTGGTTCTGGGCCTGCGGGTACAGGCCACTTTTTAAACAGGTATCTCTGCGTCAGTCCAGCGCACGTGCATACCCGCCTTGAAGGCGATTCAGGTCGCCGGCGTCAACGGCCCCGCTGCCGTCGACGTCGGCGCCCTGGCAGTAACCGTTTGCCGCCGAGCAGTCACCGCGCAGCCACTGGGCCGCCAGGCGCGCCATGTCATGCAGATCCACGCGGCAGTCGCCGTTGATATCGCCCTCCGGCGGCGTGCACACCTCCGCCAGGACCCCCGCGATCCACCCTGCATACGAACTGATCCGCAACGCATACATCCTGTCCGGGCGGGAGATCCAGGGAGTATCGCTCGACCGGAAACACGCCTCCTTGCTTTCCGCATTGTCGGTTCCCCATGTCAGACCCGCCAACCGCCACTGGTCATCCACGCGCACAAACCAGCCGCCGCCGCTGTCGTGCCCCGCGACCACCCCCTCGGCGAACGTCGCCAACGGGTCATCGAAGTCAGCTATCAGGAAATCATGGTTGCTAAGCGTGCCGTTGAGCGGGTTGGTCGACCTGACATTCAATGAGATCGCGTCGATACTGTTGGTGCACCACCGAAGCTGCAAGTTCTGCGTGACCGCACCCTCCTCCCACGCATATCCGTAGGTCATCCCGAACTTGCGCAGCTCGACTCCGCGTCCGAGGCCGTACCCGCCGATGACCGCACATCTGCCCAAGCTCACCTCCGTCCTGTCGGTATACAGCTCGACATAATGCCGCAGATTGGCCCCGGCGAGCCTGGCCACCCGCAGATCGACCTCCTGGTAGGCCGCGTCATCGGGGTTTGGTCTGACCGGATGATTCCAGACCGCCTCCACCCGGTACGAGCCGCCGGCTATATGTACGACCGTGCCGACCACGCCGCCCTGGTGCCGTGTCGTGATGACGCAATTCGGCGATATGGCCACGCACGTGGCGTTACTCGCCCACCTCCCGATTACCTCATCCGCCGGTCTGTCTGTCCAATTCTCCGCCTCGGGTTCGCCTTCGGCCGGATGCAGCACAATGCCGAAGGCCGCCTGCACAAACAGCAAGCCCGCAACAACCGCCATCCGCCGCCAGCGTGCCCTCCTGTTCGCACTCACTGGCATTCCTCCTGCCAAGAAAACACCTGTCCAAGCATTATAGCAGGGCCTCTGTCTCCAACAAAGGGTCAGCATCGCGGAATATATCGGACGATGCAAATTTCATAGGGCCGTTGGCTAAATTCCGGTATGGATTACTCCGTGTGACAGGCTCAGGCCGCCCAGGCGATCAGCCCGCCGACCGCTGCGCCTAAAAGCCCTATGATCCGAATGAAAATCAGTGATCGATCGGCCCACCACTGAAACAGGGGCCGCAGCTTCGACGGCTTGATCATGAACATAATCACGCCCGCCGAAAACATCACGATGCCGAAAGCCCCGATGACCCACGGGAACCGACACTCCCGTGCGGACACCAGGAACACCACCCCCAGGATCACCCGCACCGCCGCCGGGACATACACCAGCAGGCCCTTGGAAAAGAACTGGATCATCGTGCGAACCGTTCCAGGGCGAAACACAATCCATAACCCCCAGACAATCAGCACCACGCCGATGATCAGAATCGCTTTATTCATCTATCTCTTCCTCTCAGCGGGCCGACGGCTCAGTCAATTAACTCGATATAGTCGCTTTCGACTTCCACACTGGTCGCCTGGCCCAGCATCTCCACCTGCAAGACCAGTCGCGTATGACGGGCCGTCTGCGCGACAATCCCTTCCATGCCCATCAGCGGTCCGGCAATGACACGGCACCTGGTCCCGGCCTTGATGTACTTGTGAGGCTGCAGCGGGGCACCTTGCAGCAGAAGCGTCTCGATCGGCGTCAGGTCCGCAACCAGCCGCTCCTGGTCGTGCACCGTTATCAATGCTGCTACCCGATTCGTCCGCAGAACCTCCAGCCGGGCCTCCTCGTCGCCGCAGAAAAAGACATACCCCGTAAACAGCGGCAAGAGCGACCGAAACGTCCGCCCCTTCTTCTTTGCCACCTTCCAGTGCATGGGCAGAAAATAGCTGATGTCCTTGCGCTGCATCTGCCAGGCTAAGGCCTTTTCGTTGCGGCTCTTGGTGTGCGCCACCCACCACGTCCCCTCAAACTGCCGCAGCCGGGTATCCGGCGGCCAGATCAGCGGCGGGTTTTCTTCTGCTTTCAGCACATTTTTCTCCGTAATTCATTTGCGGGCTTAGCTCGTCTTGTTTACCATGCCGTCGCGGCCAGGCGTTACGACCTGGGCCGACACGAACCGCACAATGAAGATATCGGCAACTCGCCCTGTGTGCAAACAGGCCTTGCAAAAAAGTGCCCCCGCAAGTGCCGAAACAGGCAATCCGATCCCCGGAACACCCCGTCGCCCGCCTCACAGTGTCACCACGAGATATTCCGTGTCCTGCGAGAACCCCATCACGCCTTCGAATGCTGCCGGAACAAGCAGCGTGTCGCCTTTCCTGAACATGACTTGGCCGCCCTGCGCGCCGGCTATACGCCCCGCGCCGCTGACAAAGACAATCGCCTTCATCTGCCCCGGCGACAGCAGCACCTCGCAGCCGGGTGTCTGGTGCCCCTTGTCGACGGTGAACGCCTCGGCATCCACCAGCCGCCCGACCGTCCGCACCGACAGATCGTCACCGCCGGCATCAAAGTGAATACTCTCCATCGCCTCGTCGATGTGCAGCGGCCTCGGCTTGCCCGTGGCCGGATCGACACGGTTCCAGTCGAACACACGATACGTCGTGTCCGACGGCTGCTGGATCTCTGCGATGACCAGTCCCGCGCCGATCGCATGGCACGTGCCGGCCGGCAGGAAATGGCACTCGCCCGGCCTGACCTCCACCTTGTTCAGGTACTCCGCGCACGTGCCGTCAGCCACGGCGGCGGCGAACTGCTCGCGGGTCGTACCCGCAATCAGGCCCTTGTAGATGACCGCCCCAGGCTCCGCGGCGATGATGTACCAGCACTCGGTCTTCGGGTCGCCCTTGCCCATGCGCCGGCATGTCTCGGCATCCGGATGCACCTGCACGCTCAGAACGTCGCTGGCGTCCAGCAGCTTGATCAGCAGCGGGAAGGGGGGGGTATAGTCCCGTCTGCCTGTTATCGCGGTTTCATATCGCGCAATCGCGTCCGCCAAGGTCATACCCGCCAACGGCCCCTCGGCAATGCGGCTCTTGTCCTCCGGCAGGTCCGCCAACTCCCAGCTCTCGCCGATCCTGACGCCCACCGGCAGCGGCTTGTCGAACAGCTCGCCCAGCTTCCTTCCGCCCCAGATCCGTTCCTTGAAAATCGGCTCGAACCTGTACGGGTAAATCTCCATGTCAGATGGACTTCCCACGTCACCCCTTCTTCGCATAGAACGTTGTACGATGCTTCTCCGCCAGGGCCTTCATCTTTTCGGCCGCCTCCGGGTACTTGTCGAGCACGTTCGTGGTTTCCAGCGGGTCGTTTTCCATGTCAAACAGCGACAGGCCGATCTCCTCCTGGCGATACTTGCCCGCCGCGCCGTCCTTGCCGGGCTTAACCAGCGTGCGGTAGTTGTGCTGCAGGTGCAGCTTCCACTTGCCGTCACCGCTGATGATGCCTTCGAACGTGCTGCCCGTCGAGAATGGATAATACTCGTGCGGATTCTCGGCGCCGGGCTTGCCCGTGATAAGGTCCCATACATTCTTGCCGTCGATCGGGTTGGCTGGAAGCGCCGCGCCAGCCAGGTGCGCCGCCGTTGGCAGGATATCGATCGTCGAAAACGCCCGGCCGCACGTCGTCCCCGCCTTGATATGCCCGGGGTACTTCATGATGCACGCACTGCGGACGCCGCCGTCAAAACTCGTCCCCTTGGCCTCACGGTAGGGCGTGCTGCCGGCGTGATTGCCATAAGAAATCCACGGCCCGTTGTCCGACGTCATGATCACCATGGTCTTATCTTCAAGGCCGTTGCGCCGCAGCGCCTCCATGATCTGCCCGACCGACCAGTCGATCTCCATCATCACGTCGCCGTAAAGCCCCGTGCCCGACTTGCCCTTGAACTTTTCGCTCACAAAAAGCGGCACGTGCGGCATCGAATGCGGCACATACAGGAAGAACGGCCTGTCGCGGTGGCGGTCGATGGAGCTCACCGCGTGCTCCGTGTACCACGTCGTCAGAAACTGCTGGTGTTCCGGCGTCACCTGCGGTATGGTGACCTTGCCGTTCTCCCAGAACTGCAGCGGAAACCTGCCCCAGTGCTGAGGATTCTCCGGGTGAAACTCCCACATGTCGTTGGAGTACATCAGCCCGCATGACTCATCAAAACCGCGTGCCCACGGCCGCGTATCGTCCTGGTCGCCGATGTGCCACTTTCCGAAGACCGCCGTCCGGTACCCGGCCTTCCTGAGTACCTCGCCCATCGTTGCAAATCGCGGATCGAGCCCTCGCGCATTCGGCCCCAGCGCCCCGAACACCTTCGTCCGGCCCGGGTAGCATCCGCTCAACAGCGCCGCGCGCGAAGCCGAGCATACCGCCTGCGGCACATAGAACTGGGTGAACCGGCACCCCTCCTTTGCCAATCGTTCCACGTTCGGTGTCTTGTACGCCGGCCTGCCGAACAGGTGGAAATCCGCCCAACCGGATTCGTCCAGGAATATTAGCACAATGTTCGGCTTGCCGGCCGATCCGCCCCGTGCCGGCAGAGGGTACAAGGCCGGCCCGGCAAGCGACAGCCCCGCCGCCTTTAGAAATGCACGTCGATTGAGGAACATAACGTCCTCCGCTAAACGGAATTTTCCCCCTATCTTGCGCTGGGCGCTCGGTTTTGTCAAATGCCTTGGATGCGCATCAGAAATTCGGTGTGGCTGCCGCTGGAGTGAAGTGAAGTGACCGACCTTGTCGGCAGGCTGCGCTGCACCCATCTCACCGCCGCGAATTGCACCGCGGACAAAGCCCCTCCAATTGCACCCGCTGGTATTCAATCCGATAGCCCGCAAGCCTCGGCGCCAGCGGCATCTTCATCTGTGTAAGACAGTCCGTCCGCCCGCACCGCGTACACGAAAAATGGGGATGACACTGGTGCTCACTGCACCGGTGGGCCGGCTCGAAATGCCACGTCCGGTCCTGCAGAAACGCCCTGTGCACGATATCCGCCGCAACCAGCGCCTCTAATATCCGATATATCGTAACCTTGTTCGGGGCCCGTCTGCCTAACGACTCGGCGATCTGCTCCTGCGTCACCGGCCGCCGTGCCTCCAGCAGCACCTCCAGGACCGCCGCCCGCGGCGCCGTAACCCGCAGACCGGCGCTGCGCAGCAGTTCCCCAGCTCGGCCCGAAGAAAACTCACGCACGATTGGCCTCCCCCTCGCCGCCGCAGGCCTCCGTGTGCTCATGAACGTGAGGATGACTGTGCAGCGAATGGTTCGTGCACATGCACGTGTCCCTCAGCTCAACGTCCGACCGCACGAACAGCAGCGGAAAGACAATATCGCTTATGCAGCAGGGCAGCCACACCGCCAGAAACAGCACAATCACAGACCCGATCGCAATCGTCACGGTGAACGCCGCTTCGGTATTCATCAGCATGTGCGCAGACGATGCCCACGTGCTGATCAGTACGTGAGCGGCGTGCGGAAAGCGCGTCCGTGGAACGAACCACGCGATCACCACGCCCAAGATCGCCGCCGGCGTCACAAGATACCACTGCTCGACGAAACCTAAGTGCAGTTTCGGCCGGTGTTCTGCGTGCGCGGTATGTTCATGCATTGTATTATCGTGCTCGACATGTTCGTCCTCGGGGTGATCCGTCTCATACTCCGCCGACGCCTGCTCCGTCCCCTCATGCTCATGTATGTGTGCATGCCGCGGGACGGCCACCCCAAGGACACTCTCACCCATAAACGGAATAACGCAGTCGCTTAGCGTCGCAATACCCACCGAGCCCACGTACCCGATGATCAGCAGCACGACGAAATTCACCTTTTGCGCATGCAGTTTCAAAATGCTGGCGGTCACAATCGCGCTCAAGACCACGTGCGCGGGGTGAAAAATACCGAACAGCACCCCCGCCGCCGGCTTGCTGATGTTCCGAAAAAGCAGCATGAACCCCACCCCCAATATCGCCCCGGCCAACGTGAACGGCGCATGCCCCCTTAACTCCGCCCCGATATGACGAATTCTTTCCCCAAAGCTCATCTGCGTTACTCCACGTGTTTGAACCGGCACACCCATACGGCAGGAGTTCTGCCCATAAAGCCGCCTGTTCCGCAACCGCGTGTGCACTCGGTATAGTATAACCCACATGCAACTGAGTTGCAACAAAAAATCTGCCGATCCATGTCTCTGTGCAACAGCATCCCTGCATCTCCCCACAGAAGAAAGCCGCTGACGGCCGCTGAACAAAGCGCAGCTGAAGTGCCCGTATGGCCCGGCTGCCGGCAGCGTCATGCAGCAGCAGGGCGCGTGCCGGTCGCCGCCATTGACGCCTGTACCGGCTCTTCACATTGTGAAAAACCCTGGGTGGGGTATATGCCGACAGAAAAGAGGTAGCAAGTACACGTCAATCGCCGTGAGTTCACCAAAGTCGCCGCCACGCGGCCCCGCCTCCAGGCCCGGCTGGCCTCCGTCGTAGACAGCCTCAACGGTAAAGATTACAATTGAATCGCCCGAAAATGCGGGCCCGATACACCTGAAAAACCGTTTTCACTCCGCCCGAACACTCTGTGCAAAAAACCGTATTAACCGTGAAATTTGGGCTTGACCGAGCAGCCTGCTTGTGCTAAATACTGGTCAGAGCGCGATTTCCGTCGACGCAAAAATTTTTTCCAAATTGTATGTTTTTGTGTTGACGATAAGAAAACGGAACGTAGAATACTCTGTTCCAGCGGACAAGTGAGGCGCTTCGGTGAAGAGCTTGCCCGCTGTTCTTTTCGCCACGCCCGAGACAACGCGACGGCGAAATGGCTCTTTGAAAAGTTAACAGTTGATACCACTTGAAGCAGCGAAAGTGCGGAGCACGAGGCCTTATTCACGTTCGGCCCAGGCTCTTGAAAATTTTCGGTGTAGCGGTCCGGAGCTTTGCTCCGGGCGACATCGAAGGGCTTTCGTTGCGTGAGCGAAAGCCAGTCGATTCTTCTTATTCGAAGAACTCCGTCCGGAAACGGACGGGTTCAACGATATAAACTGAAGGGTTTGATCCTGGCTCAGAACGAACGCTGGCGGCGTGGCTAAGACATGCAAGTCGAACGGACCGTACAATTGGGTAACCGAGAGTATGGTTAGTGGCGAAAGGGTGAGGAATAAATAGGTAACGTACCCCAAACTTCGGGATAATGTCTGAATGCTTCGGCATTCTTCCGAAAGGGGCACTAATACCGAATAACATCATGGTGCACAAGTACTGTGATCAAAGATTTATCGGTTTGGGAGCGGCCTATTTCCTATCAGCTTGTTGGTGAGGTAATGGCTCACCAAGGCTATGACGGGTAGCGGGACTGAGAGGTTGGCCCGCCACATCGGGACTGAGACACTGCCCGGACCTCCACGGAGGGCTGCAGTAACGGATATTGGGCAATGGGCGAAAGCCTGACCCAGCGACGCCGCGTGTAGGAAGAAGCCCCTCGGGGTGTAAACTACTGTCAGGGGTTAGAAAGTCCGGTTCGTCCGGATTGATCAGCCCCAGAGGAAGCCACGGCTAACTTCGTGCCAGCAGCCGCGGTAATACGAAGGTGGCAAGCGTTGTTCGGAATCACTGGGCTTAAAGAGCACGTAGGCGGAGATGTAAGTGTCTTGTGAAATCCCTCGGCTTAACCGAGGAATTGTTGGGCAAACCACATCTCTTGAGGCAAGTAGGGGTGTGTGGAACTCTTGGTGGAGCGGTGGAATGCGTAGATATCAAGAGGAACGCCGAAGGTGAAGACAGCACACTGGGCTTGTCCTGACGCTGAGGTGCGAAAGCGTGGGGAGCAAACGGGATTAGATACCCCGGTAGTCCACGCCGTAAACGATGCCTACTAGGTTGTGGGAATTCTGACATTCTCACAGTCGAAGCAAAAGTGTTAAGTAGGCCGCCTGGGGAGTACGGTCGCAAGGCTAAAACTCAAAGGAATTGACGGGGGCTCACACAAGCGGTGGAGCATGTGGATTAATTCGAAGCAACGCGCAGAACCTTACCT
>Ga0209506_1000562_pt1 | contig 48129 bp, 43 predicted proteins | sample AD_JPNHG2_MetaG_FD_184409 | JGI IMG/M metagenome (GOLD analysis project Ga0209506, IMG submission 184409) | Active sludge microbial communities of municipal wastewater-treating anaerobic digesters from Japan - AD_JPNHG2_MetaG (SPAdes) (version 2) | ecosystem: Engineered > Bioreactor > Anaerobic...
CCGCCGGCTTTCCCACAGCCGCTTGGAAAGCCCTGCGGGCTTCCCACACCGCCCACAGCCCCGACGACAACCACTGGGGGTCATTTCTATCGAGCTCCCAAGGGGACATTTCTAAAGAGTGTTGACATCCTCACGGAGCGGCTGCGCCAGTGGGGGCACGCCGGGTCAGATGGCGGCGGATGCGCCCGGTGCGACCGTGTACCGTGACGGTGACGCTGGTGTCGAACGACATGCCGCCGCCCGTGGCGACGAAATGCACTGCGGCGGTCTGTCCGGCCGGCAGTGTGCCCTCGAGCGAGATCGTGCAGGTCGCAGGCAGTGTGCCCGAGCTCGGCTGGGTGTGCAGCCATGGCACCTCGGGCGTGGCCGTCCAGCTCAGAAGGTGGGGACCGTCAAGCGTCACCTCCGCGCTCGGGCTGGAAGGGCTCAGTGCGAGCGACGATGGGGATACGTCGAGCCCGGCGGGTGAGGCGATCGCGGCCTGCAGCATGTCGTACGGGCCCGTGGCGCCACCCGGGCGGTGCTCGAGCAGCACGAGAGCGCGGAGCCTGTCCCAGTCCACGCTCCCAACAGACGGCACGTCCACGGTCGCGACGGCCGTCGCCCCGGGGACGAGGGCGGCGGTCAGCGGCGAGGCGGCGGTCGTGCGCACCCATGTCATTGTCAGGCCGATGGGTTTGTCCTCCCAGACCACCACCCAGAACCCGGCCGCATGATCGGGGGTGAGCGGGACGGAAGCCTGATTGGTCGCGCGTACGAAGACCTGGAGCCCGCCGCCCTGGCGGCGGTTCCACACCCGCATCGACGCCTGCGGAGGTCGCGCCAGCTCGGCATCGAGCATCGCCTTGTAGCGGGTGTAGTAGTTCACGGGCCCCTGGTCAACCTCGAGCCCGCTGCCCACCATCACCAGCGGCAGGTAGACGTACGGAGAACCCGAGTAGGCCGCCCACCATCGCTCCACCCGCCCGTGCGGGAAGCTGTCATAGGCGTACTCGAGCAGAACCGCCCGACCGGCCATCTCGGTCTGCAGCGACCTCACCGCGGGCGCTGCTGCCTGACAGTAGGCTCCCCCGCCGCGGACGAAGAACTCGAACACGCCCAGCCGCTCTTCCGCCGAAGCGCCGCCAGAAAGCAACGCCAGGGCGAGCGCGAGCTTCATCGTGTGTGCCATTGCCGTCCTCCCACCCGGTCGAACTCCTCGAAGACGGCGTCGAGGATCCCGCCGATCTCGAGGTCGCCGACCCTCCGGCGATCGTCGATGCAGATGGTCGGAGTCGCCTCGACCCGGTTGACGACCCTTTCCTTCTTGCTCGCCGCCAGCTTCTCCCGTGCTGTCGGGTCGCCGGGGTGGCGGGCGACCGCCTCCCGCAGCCGCCCGCGGGCCGGGCGCACCTCGCCGCGAGCCAGCGCCGCCTCGGCGACGCGGCGCTCGCACGTCGCGTCGCACGGCGGCGGAAGGAGAGCCTCCGTGACCGCGGGCGCCAGCGCCAGGAGGATGGCGATCAGTTGTACGCCTCCATGAGCCCGCGGGGCTCCGCCAGCAGGTGAGCCGCCAGCTCGCGCATGCCGGAGGCATCCCAGAACGACAGCCGCTCGTGCGCCTGCAGGTACTTGAGAGGAATCGGGTGCGTCCCCACGACCACGGGCAGGCCGTACTGGGTCTCGATGAATTCCTTGAAACGTCGGATGTTCGGGCACGGGGGATAGCCGACGACGAGGCCGGTGGCCAGGTGCACGACATCGCATTTGTTGCGGGTGAACTCGGCAGGGACGTACTCGACGTTGCCCCCAGGACAGCCCCCGCAGGTCGAGTAGCCGACGATCTCGAGCGCCTGGTCGGCCGGGTAGCGGGCGAACCCTCCGTGCCGCTCCCGCAAGGCCCGGAAACACTTGCCGCCGCCGCAGTTGCTGTAACGACCGCAAATGATGATCCCGACTCTGGTCATCCGGCCCTCCTTGTGCCCGGTCTATGCCCAATCCAGTGCCTGCGAGAGGTCGGCGAGAATGTCCTCGACGTCCTCGCACCCCACCGACAGGCGCACCAGGCCGTCGGTGATGCCGGCCGCGATGCGGTCAGGCCGGGGCATCGCCGCGTGGGTCATGCTGGCCGGGTGCTGGATGAGCGACTCCACGCCACCGAGCGACACGGCAAGGGTCATGAGCTTCACGTGGTTGAGCATGCGCACGCCGGCCTCGTATCCACCTCGGAGCTCGAACGAAATCAGCGAGCCCGGGCCCTCCATCTGGCGCGCGGCGAGTTCGTGCTGTGGGTGGCTCGTCAGCCCCGGGTAGCGCACCCACTCCACCTTCGGGTGCCGCTCGAGCCACGGCGCGACTTGCCGGGCTCCTTCCTGCGCCGTGCGGACCCGCATCGACAGCGTGCGCAAGCCGCGCAGCGTGAGCCACGCCTGGTGCGGATCCATGCACGCTCCGAGGTAGGCATGGACCGGGCGGATCCGCCGGTACAGCGCCTCGGTCGCCGGTATGACCATGCCTGCCACCACGTCGGAGTGTCCGTTGAGGAACTTGGTCATGCTGTGCATGACGATGTCGGCGCCGAGAGTGATGGGACGTTGCAGGATCGGGCTCGAGAAGGTGTTGTCGACCACCAGCATGGCACCGTGCGCACGGGCCAGCTCCGCAACTGCAGCGATGTCGGTGATCGCCATCGTCGGGTTGGCCGGGGTTTCTACGAAGACGAGGCGGGTCTCGGGGCGGAGGGCGGCCCGCACGGCGTCGAGATCGGCGGTCTCGACGAACGTGGAGGTGACGCCGAATCGGCTGAAATCGCGCTCGACCACGACCCGTGACGGGCCATAGACAGAGCTCGACCCTACCATGTGGGCACCCTGCCCGAGGAGGGCGAAGAGGATCGTGCACAGCGCACTCATGCCGGAGGAGGTGGCGAGGCCGCCGAACCCTCCCTCGAGCGCCGCCACCGCGGCCTCGAGCCGCGCGGTCGTGGGGTTGCCCATGCGCGTGTAGATGAAGCCGTCCTCCTGCCCGGCGAAGCGGGCCGCGCCCTGTTCGCAGCTCGCGAAGGCAAACGTCGAGGTCTGGTAGATGGGGGGCGCCACCGCCCCGGTCGTGCGGTCGATGTCCCCGCCGGCGTGGATGGTGAGGGTGTTGCGGCCGAGATGTGCGATGTCGTGGCTCACGAGCGTTCTTCCTGGCTGCGGCTCAGTGGTCGCAGACGTTCTCGCCAGACACGAGGGTGCCGGCCATCCATGCGGTGACGAGTGCCTCAGGTGTCTCGGAAGGTACCCCGACGATCACCTGGATGCCGTGCTGGGCGAAGAGTTGTTGGGCACGGGAGCCCATGCCCCCGGCCAGGATGATTTTGGCGCCGCGCTCGGCGAGCCACGGCGGCAGCAACCCTGGCTGGTGGTCGGGAGCCGGCACGTCCTGACGGGCCAGAATCTTGCGTTGATCAAGGTCGACGTCGAGAAGGGCGAACGCCGCGCAGTGCCCGAAGTGCTGGGCGAGGCGGCCGTCGGCGAGGGGAATCGCGATACGCATGGCTTGCTCCGTTTCTCTTTTTGGGGTTGGCGATTCTGGCTCGGGCGGGACCGCGCCCGCCAGCGCCAGCACGGGAGTGAAGGCGTGAGAGAAGGCGTCAGCGAGAGGGTCACTGGCCCATGGCGCGCGGAGGAGAGCGCCCGCGTCCCCAGCCGCCGCGATCTCCGGATGCATCGGGATGCGCCCCAGAAACGGTACCCCCATCTCGGAGGCCATGATCTCGCCGGCGCCCGAGCCGAAGACCTCGGCGAGGTGCCCGCAGGCAGGGCACAGCATGCCGCTCATGTTCTCGACCACGCCCAGTACCGGCATGCCGAGTTGCCGGCAGAACGTGATCGACTTGCGCACCGCCGTGATGGCGACGTCCTGGGGCGTGGTCACGATGACGGCGCCGTCGGGACGGCCGAGGAGCTGGCACACGGCCAGCGGCTCGTCGCCGGTGCCCGGGGGAGCGTCGACGACGAGGAGGTCGAGCTCGCCCCACGCCACGTCGCGCAGAAGCTGCTCGATGACCTTGGCCTTCATCGGCCCACGCCAGATGAGCGCCTGATCCTGGTCGCCGAGCAGCAGCCCCACCGACATCACCTTGACGCCGCCGACCTCGACCGGGGCGAGCGCCTCGCCGACGACCAAAGGCCGCTGCCCTTGGATCCCGGCCATGGTGGGGACGCTGGGACCGTGCACGTCGACATCCAGCAGCCCCACGGCCAGGCCGGCGCGGGCGGCGGCGGCAGCCAGGCTCACCGCCACGGTGCTCTTGCCCACACCGCCCTTGCCGGAGAGCACCACGACCTGGTGGCGAATCGCCGCGACCCTGGCGCGTAAGCGCTCCTGTTCGACAGCACGTTCGGCAGCCAGGCGAGCCTGTTCGGCACGGACTCCTTCGCCGCCCCTGAGGGCGTCCAGGCAGGCGGCGTGCAAGGTCTCGGCAGCCAGGGATGCGCAGTGGCGAGATTCCTCCGGGAGCCCGCCGAGCGTGCGCAGCACCTCGCCGGGGCCGATCGCCAGCGCCTCGTCGAGCGGCAGCCCGCGCGCAAGCTCGGTGACGGCGCTGCCGGAGGCCAGAGAGGGCCCGCAGCCGGTGGTGACGAACCGTGCCTCGACGATCCGCTCTCCGCGGCAGCACAGCCAGATCTCCATCGTGTCGCCGCACTGTCCGGTGATCCGCGAGTACCCGTCGGCACGCTGCGGCGCCCCCAGGTTGCGCGGGTTCTGGGCGTGGTCGATCAGGGCAGGGGACGGTACGAACTCAGCTTCCACTCGCTCCTCCAATCGTCTGCAGACTCCCCCACAGGCGGGTGATCTCCTCTGCGGCCGGACCTCCCACCTCGACCACCGGCCGCCCCTGCACCTGCGCCTCGGTCACGGCCAGATCGTAGGGGATGCGGCCGAGCGCCGGCGCTTGCCGCGACCGGGCCAGCTCCTCGATGCCGGCGGTCAGCTCTGGGTGAAGATCCCACTTGTTCACGCACACGCTGGCGGGCACGCCGAAGTGGCGGCACAGCTCGAGCACGCGCTCGAGGTCGTGGAGCCCCGATGGCGTCGGTTCGGTCACGACCAGCACGGCGGTGGCCTCGCTCAGCGAGGCGATGACGGGGCACCCGATCCCCGGCGGCCCATCCACCAGCAACCAGTCCACACCCAGCTCGGCGGCCAGGCGCCGCGCCTCTCGGCGCACCTGGGTGACAAGCTTCCCCGAGCTCTCGCCGCCGGGTTCGAGGCGGGCGTGCACCAACAGGCCGAAACGGGTGTCGGACACGTACAACTCGCCGCAACAGCGGGATGGGAAGTCGATGGCGGCTGCGGGGCAGATCCGGACGCACAAGCCGCAGCCCTCACACAGCAGGGGCTCCACGGTGAACGAGCCGTTGCTGGCCGTGATCGCGCCGGCGCGGCAGACCGGCACACAGGCGCCGCAGGTGGTGCAGGTGGCGTGACGGATCACCGCCTCGTGGCCGGCGAAGAACGGCTGGCGCGTGCGGATCTCGGGTCGCAGCAGCAGGTGCAGGTCGGCGGCGTCCGCGTCGCAGTCCGCCAGCACTGCGTGCCCCGCCAGCACGGCGAGCGAGCCCAGCACGGTCGTCTTGCCAGTGCCGCCCTTGCCGCTGAGGACGACGATCTCCTTCATGGGTTGACTCCCTCGTCGATGGCGAAAAAGACCCGGCGCCCGCAAATCCGCACACACACCGTGCGGCTGGCCAGAAGCGACTGGAGGGTCTTGGTCACCGCCGGAGACGGGGCTCCCAGGGCCATGGCGAGGTCACCGACGGTGCAGGGTCGCCGGCGCACGATCTCCAGCACCTCCGATTCTGACACCGCGGTGTGGGAGCTCGTGTTCGAGACCAGGGGTTCGGCAATGACCTCGGCGCGAGGATGGAAGCACTGGCACAGCGACTCGAGCTCGTTCCGGGGAGCGGGCAGTGCGTACGCAACGGCGGGAGGGCGCACCACGGTGTTGAGCTGAATGCGGTCGGGCCTGATTCTGGTCGCGATCTGCGCGAGCTTTGAAGCCTGGTCCCCCGTGGCCGTCACACCACCCAGCATCATGATTTCGAGCCAGATCTCTCCTTTGAACTGCTGGCGGAACGTCACCATGCCGTTGATCAGGCCTGCAAAAGTGAGATCGGGATGTGGTCTGTTGACATAGGTGAACGTGGCGTCGTCGGCCGCGTCCAGCGAGGGGAGGACGAGATCGGCGCCGGACAGGGCATCACGCACACTCGCATCGGTGAGTAGCGAGCCGTTGGTGAGGACTGCAATCGGTCTGAACACCTTTCCGAGCGCTTCGATCAGCTCGCCGATCGGCTCGTACAGTGTCGGCTCTCCCGATCCCGAGAGCGTGACGAAATCCGGTCGCGGTCCGTGGGCTATCGCTGCCTCGACCTCTGCGACGAGTGTCTGGACACCGGTGCCATCGCGACGCGTCGTTGTCAGCTCCGTGGTTGGACCGAGCTGGCAGTAGATGCAGTCGAAGCTGCAGCACTTGTGGGGGACGAGATCGACGCCGAGCGAGCGACCCAGGCGGCGCGAAGGCACCAGGTACACGTGCCTGTGTCTCACTCCGGTCACCTCTCTCCGCAGGGTGGGCGGTCGCAGCGGGATTCGCGCCCGCAGCACGGCCGCGCCTGCCCGCAGTCCGGGCGGGATGCAGGCGCCGAGCCGCGAATGAGGATCGCAGCGCCGCCTCCAGGCAGACGCTGGAGTGCTCCACCACATGCCGGGCAGGTGGAAAGGGGCTCGGCCGTGATCGGCTGGTGTGTCTCGAAGCGGTTCCCGCAGCGTGGACAGGCGTATTCGTAGGTCGGCATATCAGTCTTTCTGGCGTGGCTGTACTGTGGCCAGTTGGGCGAGACGATCCAGCAGGTCGGCGAAGGCGGGACGGAGCTCGGGGCAGGCGCTCACCACGGAAAGACCGCGGGCGTAGGCCTCGGCGATGCGGCGTTCCTGCGGGATCTCGAGCAGCACCGGGATGCCTTCCCGTTCGCAGAAATCGGCAACGCGGGCGTCGCCGACGCCGGCGCGATTGACGATGACGCCGAACGGCACGCGCAGCCGGCGAACCGCCTCCACCGCGAGCTCGAGGTCGTGCAGGCCGAACGGCGTCGGCTCGGTGACGAGCACCGCCACGTCGGCGCCGCGCACCGCCGCGACCACCGGGCACGAGGTGCCGGGTGGGGCGTCGATGATGACGAGGCCGTTGCCCTCGCCCCGTGCCCGCACGGCCCGCACCAGAGGCGGGGCCAGCGTCTGTCCGACGTCCAGACGGCCGGTGACGAGCGTGATCGAGCCCGCCCTCGTCTCGGTCAGCTCGCCGATCCTGCGGGGGGCCTCGCGCAAGGCGCCGGCCGGGCACAGCTGCACGCACACCCCGCAGCCGTGGCAGAGCGTGGGGAAAGCGTGCGCTCCCGTGGGAAGCACGACGATTCCCCCGAACTGGCAGAGCTCGCCGCACAGGCCACAGGCCGTGCATCTGCCTGAGTCGACGGTGGGCGTGGGCAGGGAGACGTCCTCCCGCGCCACCACCTCGCCACCGAGGAAGAGGTGGCAGTTCGGCTCCTCGACGTCGCAGTCGAGCAACCGCACCGGGCGGCCGGCTGCGAGAGCGAGGGACAGGGCGACCGTGGTCTTGCCCGTGCCGCCCTTGCCCGATGCAACCGCGACGATCACACCCAGTGTCCGGGGACGTCCGCGGCGTCGGCCTGTCGGAGCTGTCCGGCGCCGAGGCTCGCCACAGCGTCGGCCACCGTCCCCTCTGCTCCGGTGAAGACCTTCACGCCTCCGGCCACGAGGGCGGCGAACGACTTGGGGCCGCAGTGGCCGGTGACGATCGCCTCGGCACCGGTGCGGCAGACGAGCGCCGCCGCCTGCACGCCGGCGCCTTGCGCCGCGTCGAGCGCCTGCGTGTTCGGAATCTCCTGGAGCTCCCGGCTCTCGGTGTCGACGAGGACGAAGGTGCGGGCCCGCCCGAACCGGGGGTCGACCGGGGCGTCCCAGGCCGCTCGCTGCGCCGTGATCACGACCTTCATTCCCGGCCTCCCGACCCGCTTTCATCCTGGCTGCTGCCAGCTCGCTCGAGCTGAGTGCGAATCGCTGCCAGCTCGCTTTCGAGTGCCCTGGCGCGGGCCTCGAGCCACTGCACTTCCGTCTGCCGCGTCTCGGGCAGGTAGACGCCGCGCGCCCACGCCGGGACGCCGGTGGCAAAGAAACGGTGGCGCCATCCACGCCCGCCGCGTCCGCCGCCGCCAACCCCCCGCCCGCGCCAGAAGCCGCGGCCCGGTCCGGCCTGCGCGTACCCCGGCGTCGGGTAGCCCGCGCACAACCCCATTCCCCGTCCCGTCATCGGCCCTTCACCCAGCGGTCCAGTACGGTCTCCTCCAGGCATGACATCCTCCTTTCAGCGTTGCGGTCCCGGCCCGCGGCCGGAGCCCTTGCCCTGTCCTCCGCCGCGACTGGGGCGCGGCGGCCTTCTCGGTCCGCCTTCCGGCTGCGGTGGGCGAGGCCCCCGCCCTCCACCGCACGGCCCCTGGCCGCGGCCAGTGCCGGGACCCTCTCCTCTCGGTCCGGTTCCGTCTCCTCGGGGCATGCTTTCCTCCTCTCGTTCCGCCATGCGACCACGGCGGCAGCGGTGGCCCATGCGGCCCGACCGCCAGGGGCGGCACCCTGGCATCGACAGCGAGGGATGGGGCAGGCAGCCAGCCATGTAGGCAGCCACGACTTCCTCGATGGCTCCGGCCAGAAAGGGAACCAGCCGCAGCCCGAACGCCGTGGCCTGCTGCGCCATCGGACGCGAGACGGCGCCGCACAGCAACGTTCCGACCCCCCGGTCCGAAAGCACTGCGAGCTTGGCACCGCCGGTCTCAGGCAGCTCGAGCTCGGCGCGATCGAGGGTCTGGCCGTCTTCGACGGTGAAAAGCAGCGCCCGTGTCGAGACGTCGAGCACCGGCGACACGCGCCCACCCCACACTGTTACGGCGATCCGTTCCCGTCCCATCCCGCACGCTCCCCAAGCAACCTTCGTGCCAGAGCTGAGGTGGAGCACGCAAGATATTGCAGAGAAAGTAATTGGGCTCGCAGGACCAAGAGGCTGCCGGGGAAGAGATGTTGCGATGCTGCGACAGTAGGCGACCACGATGTTGCGGAGGCGCGACGGTCGTTGGTCAGCCCCGGTGTCGCCCGTCCTCGTCTGGCAGCGCCACGCCGAGCTTTCTGACCTTGCGGAAGAGGGTCGCGCGATGCATGCCGAGCGCACGTGCTGCGGCCTGGCGATTGCCGTGGTTGCGGCGCAGTGCCTCGAGGATCGCTTCAGCCTCGGCAGCCCGGAGCCTACCCGCAAGATCGGCGCCGCGCGACACCCGTCGGAAAAGCGGGTCCGGGAGGTGCCGGGGCTCGATGCGTTGGCCCCGGCAGAGAACGAAGGCGTGCTCGATCGCGTTTTCGAGCTCGCGCACGTTGCCCGGCCAGTCGTGCGCCATCAGCAGCGCCATCGCGTCCGGGGAGACTCCGCTCACGTGCCGTCCCTGCCGGCAGTTGAGCGCGCTCACGAAGTGCTCGATCAGGAGTGGGATGTCCTCGCGCCGGCGGCGCAGCGGCGGAAGCTCGAGACGCACCACGTTGATGCGGTAGAAAAGGTCCTCGCGAAACGAGCCGGTACGCACGAGCTCGCGGAGGTCGCGGTTCGTGGCCGCGATGATGCGGGCGTCGGTGGGCAGCGATGCGTTGCTGCCGAGAGGCTCGTACGAGCGCTCCTGGAGCACGCGCAGGAGCTTGACCTGGACCGCGGTGCTCAGCTCGCCGATCTCGTCGAGCAGCAGGGTGCCCGCCTGCGCGGCCGCGAAGCGCCCCTCGCGGTCGCGGTCGGCGCCGGTGAAAGCACCGGCGCGGACGCCGAACAGCTCGGCCTCGAGGAGCGTCTCCGGGATGGCCGAACAGTTGACGGCGACGAACGGCCCTCGCCGCCGAGGGCTGGCGCTGTGGATGGCCCGGGCCAGCAGCTCCTTGCCGGTGCCGGTCTCTCCCTCGATGAGGACCGCGCAGTCGCTCTCCGCGATCGCCGGCAGGATCTCGAAGATCCGGCGCATGCTCGGGCTGTGGCTTACCAGCTCGCCGATCTGGAAGCGCCCTTCGAGCTCGCGGCGCAGCTCCTCGACGACCGTCAAGTCGCGAAACGTCTCGGCCCCGCCCACCACCTGACCGGAGGCGTCGCGCAGGAGCGCCGTCGAGATGGAGATGGGGATGCGGCGCCCGTCACCGTCGACGATGAAGCACGGCTGGTTGACGAGCGGCTTGCCGCTCACCAGCGTGCGCCGCAGCGCGCACGCGCCCTCGCACAGGCTGGCGCGGAAGACCTCGGAGCAGGGCCGGCCGATCGCCTCGCGCCTGGGGATGCCGGTGATCTCCTCCGCGGCCCGGTTGAACGAGGTGATGCGCCACTCGAGGTCGACCGTGAACACCCCGTCCGAGATGCTCTCGAGGATGATCTCGGTCGGCGCTGACCGGGGTTGACGCCTCACCATGTTTGTGGCTCGCTCTCCTCGCCTGGCGCTACCAGCCGAGCAACATCAACGCGCCGCCGAGCAGCAAACCGGCGGCGACGTTGACCGACTTGACCTTCACGAACTCCGCCGGGGACTCGGCAAGCAGGGGCAACAGGCCGTGGCCGTCCTGTACCACGGCCGAGGTCATGAGCACGGAGAGCGGCACCACACCCTGCGCGAAGAGCGTCACGAAGACGAGCTGCGGGCCGGAGTCGGGGATGATCCCCAGCAGCACGGCGGCCCCGAGCGCCAGCGCTTGGTGATCGGCGATCCATGCGGCGACGGGCAGGCCGGCCGCGTCGAGCCAGGCCATGCCGAGCGAGACCCCCAGCACCCAGGCGAACACCCGCGGGGTGTGCCGCCGGGCGACGTGCCCGAACAGGTGCTCTTGCAGGAAGTGCTCGGGCACCGTCACCACGACGGCGAGGGCCAGCGTCGCGAGAACGAGCAGCGTCCAGCGGACCCAGGTCCAACGCTCCGGCCCGATGAGGCCCAGCGACACACCGGCCAGAAAGAGCGCGAGCGCTGCCGCCAGGAGTGCCCGTGGCAGGCTGACGTCGCGCAGGCGGGGTGGGCGAAACAGGCCGGGTCTTGCGGTCAGCTCGTCGGCGTGGAGGGCGATCCCGTCCGGGCAAGCCGCGCCCCGGAAGTACCGGGCTCCGCCCGCGCGGTCGACCAGCAGCGCCACCAGTAACCCGTAGACGAACAGTACGCCGAACACCCCGACCGCCGCCCCGGGCGCCACGGCCAGCATCAGGAACGCCGCATCGCCGGAGCCGGCGATCATCGCCCCGGCCAGCGCCCCGAAGCTGATCATCCCGTGGGTGTAGAGGGTCACGTCGGTGAACGCGCCGAGGCACCCTGGCACGAGGGCGACGAGCGTCACGGCCGCCGTGCGGACGAGGCCGCCGCGCCGCAGCCAGCGTCCCACGAGGCCCGCGGAGCGCACCTGCAGGTACTCGACGAGTAACATCATCACGAAGACGAACCCCGTGATCATCAGCGTCTCGGCGATCGCGCGCTGGAAGCTCATGGCTGCCGCCCAGCCGGGCACGCGGTGTCCGGGCGCCCCTGGCAGAGACACTCCCGTCCGCGACGCCGGCCGTCTCCGTGCACCGGACAGGGAATCGGATGGACCTCGGTTTCCACGACCTCACCTCCGACGATGCGCAGTACCTTGCCAAGCACAAGCGCCTCGGCGACGCGGCGCCGGGCATCCGCCACGAGCCGCCCGAAGGTGGCGCGCGAGACACCCATCCGCTCGGCGGCGGCCGCGTGGTAGAGGCCGAGGAAGTCGGCCAGGCGGAGCGCTTCCAGGGCGTCGAGGTCGAGCGTCACCGACTCGGTCGCGCGGCGGCGGACGCCGGCCGGGCAGAAGACCCGGGGGACCAGGCCGGCGGAGACGTGGCGGGGGATCGCGGCGCGAGGCATGTTGATAGCATATGCTCACCGCCAAGATTGTCAAGACTCACACCTGATCGCGGCGTTCGGCGCGCCTGAACGAGAAGCTGGCCACGTCCTCGAGGTGCTGCGTGTCGCGCCTCCGAAGGTGCCACCCTGCCGCCTCCAGCTCCGACGCCGCGGCATCGAGGGTCACGCCGGTGCGGGGGTGCTCGCCGCCCCCCTCGCGGTGGACCCGGGAAATGAGCTCGAAGCCGGTCTCGGAGAAATCTGCGAGCACGAGCTGGCAGCCGGGCATAGCGACGCGCGTCAGCTCGGTGAGCACCGGCTGGGTGTGCTCGAGGTGGTGCAGCACGTTCATCATCGCGACACGGTCGAAGCTCGCGTCCGGGAAGGGGAGGTTCGAGCCGTCGCAGAGCAGGAAGCGGACGCGGTCGGGGACCTCGAAGGCGCGCACCAGCTCGGCGGCCACGGGGTGCGTCTCCAGGCTCACGTCGCCGGAGAGCACGCCGAACCCCCGACGGGCGAGGGCGACCGCGAGCAGGCCCTGCCCGGTGCCGACATCGAGCGCTGGGCGGTGGGTGGGAGCGAGCCACCCGGCGACGAAACCAGCCGCGGCGAAGCGATCCCAGCCGAGCGAGCGGTAGCGCTCGGTCCGCGCCCAGAAGGCGGACATGAACGAACGCCTGGCGGGAGCCTCGGTCGACGCGTGGGGCTCCGCACTCGAGGCTGGAGTCGGGCAAGAGGGGCTACCCGGCGGACTTGAAGGCGATCGGTCGCTCAACGGTAAACCGCGTCATCCGGCCGGGAGCGGAGCAGAATCCGCTTCCCGAAGTGGTCCGAAAGCAGGGGCTTCTGGAGGCCGCTCCGGTCGTTGGCCGGTGCGTCGAGGTCGGGAACCTTCCGGCCGACCCGTGCGGACATCCGTCGCTCGCTCTGTCGACCCTCGGCCGCCTCGCCGGTGTGCCAGGGACGAAAGCGATCCGAGGACGGCGCCGGTGCCTCGGGCGCAGCCTTGTGGCTTTTCCTCCATGAGCCCTCCGTGCGCTCGGATCCATCATACGCTGGCGGCGGAATCGACCGGGAACGCAGGTGCACGCAGTCGAGCGAGGAGCAGGTGCGTACAATGGTGCCATGTCACGACCGATGATCTACCCAGAGCCGCCGGCCAGGCCGGTGCACCTCGAGCGCAGCATGCTGTTCGTGCCGGCGTCGCGCTACGCCATGATCGAGAAGGCCGCCGCTTCCGCCGCCGACGCGGTGTGCATCGACCTCGAGGACGCCCTTTCGCTCGAGGAGAAGGTCCCGGCCCGCGCCAATGTCGTGCGGGCGCTGCGCGAGATCGACTTCGGGCCGCGGCAGCGGATGTACCGCATCAACGGCCTGGACACCCCGTTCGCGTACCGCGACATCATCGAGGTCGTGGAGGAAGTGGGGGACCGCCTCGACCTGCTGGTGCTGCCCAAGGCGAACCGGGCCGCGGACGTGCAGTTCGTCGACAGGCTGCTGTCGCAGATCGAGGCGGCCAGGGGCTTTCCCAACACGATCATGCTGGAGGTCCACATCGAGACGGCACAGGCGTTCCTCGCCGCGGCCGAGATTGCGGCGGCCACGCCCCGCCTCGATGCGCTCATTTTTGGCCCGGGCGACTACGCGGCCTCGATCCGGGCCCCGCTGGCCTCGATTGGCGAGGAAGATGAGCACGATGCCGTGTACCCGGGGCACCGCTGGCACGCGGTCATGCACACCATCGTCGCGGCCGCACGCGCCAACGGCCTGCGCTGCATGGACGGGCCGTTCGCCGGGCTGGGGGACGCCGCGGGGCTGGAGCGGGCGGCACGCATCGCTCGTGCCATCGGCTTCGACGGCAAGCAGTGCATCCACCCGGCGCAGCTCGAGGCCGTCAATCGCATCTTCACCCCACCAGCGGAGGAGGTGGCGTGGGCAGAGCGAGTCCTGGCGGCCTACGAGGCGGCGCGGGCCGCGGGGCGTGGCGTCGTCGCGGTCGACGGGAAGATGGTCGATGCCGCCAACCTGCGCATGGCTCGCGTCACCGTCGAGCGGCACCGCCTCATCGAGGCCCGGCAGCGACGCTGAAGCCTTCGGGCCAGCGGGTCGGTCAGGCCCGCGGAATGCGCTCCAGCACGGCGCGCAAGAAGGCCCAGAAGCGCTCGACCGAGGCGATGTCCACCTCCTCGTCCGGGGAGTGGGGGAAGCGGATCGTGGGACCCAGCGAGACCGCGTCGAGTTCGGGGTACGCACCCATGATGATGCCGCACTCCAGGCCGCCGTGGGTGGCGGTGACCTCGGGCTCGCGGCCGCTGACCTCGCGGAAGGTCCGGGTGAGGAGGGCCAAAAGCGGCGAGGCCGCGTTCGGACGCCAGCCGGAGTAGCCGTTGGCGTGCTCGGCGGTGCCTCCGGCGAGGGTGAACACCGCTGCGATCCGGCTCGCGAGCTCCTGCTTGCGCGAGTCCACGGCGCTCCGCTGGAGGGTCACGACCGAGGCGCTGCCGCCGTCGAGCCGGGCCACGCCGAGATTTGAAGAGGTCTCGATGAGACCGGGTACCTCGGGGCTCATGTACATGACGCCGTTCGGGCAGGCGAACAGCGCCCGGACCAGCCGGCTGGCCGCCCCCGCCTCGACCACCGTGGCCGGGAGGTCGCAGGGCTGGATCGAGATGTGGATGGCGGGGTCGGCGTGCGAGAACTCGCGGCCGATCGTCGCCGCGTCGGCCTCGATCTGCCTGACGAGGGCCTCGGCCTGGTCCGCCGGGACGGTGAGCACTGCCCGCCCCTCGCGCGGAATGGCGTTGCGGAGGCTGCCAGCCTCGAGTGTCGCCAGGCGCACCGGCAGCGCGTTCATTGCCTGCCACAGCAGGCGTGCGGTGAGCATCACAGCGTTGGCGCGGCCGAGGTTGATGTCGATGCCGGAGTGACCGCCGCGCAGGCCGCCGATCGCGAGCTCGAACGCTGCGTGGCCGCCCGGCACCGGCTCCTCGGGGGCGGGGAAGGTCGCCAGGGTGTCGAGCGCCCCGGCGCAGCCGATGCACAGCTCGACCTCGTTCTCGCCGTCCAGGTTGAGCATCATCTTCGACTCGAGCAGCCCGGGCACGAGGCCCTTGGCGCCCGTCATCCCGGCTTCCTCGTTGACGGTGAGGAGGGCCTCGAGCGGCCCGTGTGAGAGGTCGGTCGCTTCCAGCACCGCGAGGATCATCGCGACGCCGATGCCGTTGTCGGCCCCGAGCGTGGTGCCGGTGGCCTTGACGACCTCGCCGACCACCTGCGGCCGGATCGGGTCGGTCAGGAAGTCGTGCGCGACGTCGGGCCGCCTTTGCGGCACCATGTCCATGTGGGCCTGCAGGCACAGCGGCTGCCGGTCTTCCATGCCGGGCGTCGCCGGCTTGGCGATGATCACGTTGCCGACGGCGTCGACCGTGGCCTGGAGGCCGAGGCGGCCGGCAAGGCCGACGATGTGGCGCCGGATCGCCTCCTCGTGTCTGGACGGATGCGGGATCGCGCAAATCGCCTCGAAGTGGCGCCACACCGGTTCGGGTTGCAGGGACGCGAGCACTCTGGTCATGGTTGCCTCCGCACAGCGGCCACGTCCACAGGTCGGCCGGGGCACGCCGGTCGAGGGTACCGCATCTCGGACCGGCGCGCATCCGCCTGACCGCGGCATCTGCCCTACGGCGTCAGTACGGGCAGGGTCGTCGGATCGCCGGTGGCGTTGTCCACGACCGAGCCGTAAACCCAGGCGGTCCCGGCGATGACCTCGACCGTCACGTACGCCACCGGCTGGTCGCCGGCGGCGGCGTACGCCGGCCCGAAGAAGTCGTCGGCCTGCCAGTACCGTCCGGCGGCCACGGTCCGCGTCACGCTCCTGCCCACCTGGGCGCCCGAGGCGCTGCGTGCCGTGAGCACGACCGTGGTGTCGTCCTGCCCGACCGCCTGGATCCCGACGTTGGTGCGGAAGGCCGCGCTCCGCTTGAGCTGCGCCACGATGCCGAGCTGGCCCGGCCCGAGCGCGTGTGCCGAGGTGAGCGCCGGGTAGTACTGGCCGTAGGTGCCGCTCGCCGTCTGGTTGTACGTCCGCGAGGTGATCACGAGCGGGCGATCGGAAGCAACCGACACCGTCCCCTTCACCTTCGCGGAGGAGGCGAAACCGAACAGCTCGACGAGGATGTCCTGCCATTCCCGGGTCGCACCGGCGGCGAGGAGGTGGGTCCGCGTCACGCTCGTGCCGCCCGCCTCGTACGGGGCGTAGGTGAGTGTCAGGTGTGCCGCCTCGGTCCCGGGGTTGACCGCCGCCACGTTGGTGCGCCACTGGCTGCCGCCGGAGCCGGAGGCGTGTGCGACCGAGGGCAAGACGTAGGTGCCGGGGGCGTTGACCGGCAGGACCGGCAAGGTCGTGGGGTCGCCGGTGGCGTTGTCGACGACGGAGGCGTAGACCCACGCGGCGCCGGCGTCGATAGCGACCGACACGTAGGCCACGGCCTGGTCGCCGGCGTCGGCGTACGCCGGCCCGAGGAAATCGTCCGCCTGCCAGTACCGGCCGGCGGCCACGGTCCGCGTCACGCTCCTTCCGACCTGGGTGCCGGCGGCGCCGAACGCCTTCAGTGTCACGCGAGTGTCCGCTGCACCGAGAGCCTGGATCCCGACGTTGGTGCGGAAGGCGGCGCTCCGCTTGAGCTGCGCCACGACGCCGAGCTGCCCGGCCTCCACTGCCTGCGCCCGGGTGAGCGCCGGGTAATACTGACCGTAGGTGCCGCCCGCGGTCTGGTTGTACGTCCGCGAGGTCACGACGAGGGGCCTGTCGGAGCTGATCGTCACCGTCCCCTTGACCCTGGCCGAAGCGGCGAAATCGAACAGCTCGACGAGGATGTCCTGCCATTCCCGGGTCGCACCCGCGGCGAGGGAGTGGGTCCGCGTCACGGTCGTGCCGCCCGCCTCGTACGGGGCGTACGTGAGCGTGAGGGTGGCGGTGTCGGTGCCGGGGTTGACCGCCGCCACGTTGGTCCGCCACTGGCTGCCGCCCGAGCCGGAGGCGTGGGCCACGGACGGGATGACGTAGGTGAAGCCGGTGCTCGCGGCAATCGTGATGTGGCCGGTTCGCACGCAGCGTTGGCCGGCCACGGCGGCGGTGAAGGTCCAGTCGTACGCCCCCGCCTGCCGGAAGGTGTGCGGCGCGGCGCCGCTCGTCGCGGTCGATCCGTCCCCGAGATCCCAGGAGAGCGACGGCGAGCCGCCGCACCCCTTGGCCGTTGCCCACCCGGCGAACGGCACCGGCACGTGGGTGAGCCCGGCGGCCGGCACCGCGGCGTCGCAGACGAGCGCGCAGGTGGCGGCTGTGTTCCAGATCCTCAGCGTGGCGCCGGTGTCGGTCTGCGACACGATCTCCACGTTCCAGCCGTACGCCCCACCCACGTCGCCGGGGTTGCCGGTGCCGCCGTTGTAGCCGAGCCCGACGCCGGAGCCGAGCCAGGAGCACGTGAGCTTGCCCTCGCTCGCCTGGCGGCACTTGTAGCGGAACTCGGTGTTGGCGGTGTAGCCGGGGGCCTTGATGCCCACGAGCGCCGAGCTGGGAGGCACAACGCTCGAGTCCCACTGCCTCGTCGCCCAGATGCTGACCGGAGGGGTGTAGCCGGGGCCTCGCGACACGTACTCGGCGCCGGGGTAGAAGCCGGTCGCGTCGCTGAAGGTCGCGACGGCCGGCCGGCCCTGGAACGAGATCCCCTCCCAGGTGAACGGCACGGAGGGCTGAAGGCTGAACGGGGCGTCGCGCATCTGGCCGCGGCCCGTCATGTTGGCGCCCTCGTTGGGGTACCCGGCGCTGACGGCGGCCGGGTCGCGGTACGGCTCAGGGTGGGCGTCGACCACCAGCATCCGGCCCTTGGGGCCGAAGCCCGGCTAGTCCTTGAGGTGGTCGTTCACCTCGTTCTCTGTGTAGAGGTTGTTGTTGTACCAGACGAGCATGCCGGTGTTGGCCGGGCCGAATCGCCAGCGTGGATCGCCGAGCGCACGGTCGTAGCCGCCGGAGGCGCCGACGTTCCGCCACTGCAGGTAGAGGTTGTGCGAGAACGGGCGGGTGGTGCCGTACCGCCGCCAGCCGCCGGCGTAGCGCCATCGCGAGTCGTCGCCTTCGGCGTCGTCGGCAAACGAGGTGCCAGAAACCGTCACGCCGTCGATGAACGGTCCGGCCCCGAGAACGCCGGAGTCGGTCATGTACCACAAGCGCAGCAGTACGCTCTTGCCCGCGAACGGCTCGAGGCTGAACACCTCGGTCTGGTACGCCGGCCAGGCGGCGCTCCTGCCTGTGAAGCCGCCGATCCCGGCGGCGCACATGTCGTTCGGGAACCCGTAGGAGCCGCCGACCCAGCCTGCCTCGTGCGTACAAGTGGTGTGGGCGTTGGCGAGCGTCGTCCAGGTGCTGCCGTTGTCGGCGGACACCTGCACCCACAGGAAGTCCCAGCCCTGCTCGATGTCCCAGGCGGCTGAGAACGAAAGCGTCGCGCCGCCGGCCGGGATGGCGATGGGGGACCGGGTGACCATGAGGGAGGCGAGCCAATTCTCGGCGCCGCCCCACCAGTGCTGCGAGCCGCGAGGCGCGACCGGAAGCGGAATCTGGCCGTCCGGGAGCGGGATCCTCACCCCGCGATAGACGTCCGCGCCGGCCGGGAAGCGCGACGCCTGGCCGACCTTCACGGTGTGCGTGCGCGTCGGGTCGGTGACCACGTAGGGGTCGAGCCAACCCCAGCCGTCGAGGTGCCAGGGGTCGACGGCCGGGGGAAGGAAGCCGATCGGGTGGCCGGTCCAGTCGTCGGCCATGAGCGTCCAGAACCCGGCCGAAGTGTCGCCGTCGCCGTACGCGTACAGGTCATCGGCGCCCAGGTTGTGTCCGTACTCGTGGGCGAGCACGCCGATGCCGGCGTTTTCGGGCATCATGATGTACGGACCAGCCTTGACTCCCGGCACGATCTCGTACGGGGGGCTCAGCCGCGAAGAATGGGACCACAACGCCGACTCTCCGTAGCTCGTGCGGCCGAGCAGCACCGTGCTGTCCTCCTCGCCGAGGCCGGCATGGATGATCCACAGCCGGTCGATGACGCCGTCGTTGTCCTGGTCGTACTTTTTCCAGTCGAAGGAGGGGTAGGCCGCCTTCACGGCGGCGAGCGCGTCCTGGACCAGCGTCCTCGCCGAGCCGGCGTTGGGGATGGCGCCGTGGGAGGCAATGCTCGAGCTGTCGCCCGAGCGGCGCCCAGGACAGGTGTCGGCCCCGTACCACCAGGTGGAGTGGGGGACCGACAACCAACCCACGACATCGGCGACGATCGAGTAGCGCCCTCCCGAGAGATCCTGGTAGTAGTCCCGGACGGAGAAACCACGGTAGTCGTCGTCCACGCTCGAGCCGTCCTGGCGCTGGTACGAGAAACGGATGCCGTTGCCGGCGATGATCTCCTCGTAGAACTGGCGGTTGAAGTCCGGCACCCAGATCATGTCGCCGGAGCGGTCGGAGGCGGACAGTGGCCTCGAGATCTGGTTGTGGAGCGGCCCGCTGTAGGTGAAGGCACGGGTCTCGGTGATGATCCTGGAACAGTCGCCGATGACGACGTTGCCGTTCGCATCCTTGACCGCCTCGGCGGTGTCGGCCTTGCCGAGCGGGTCCCACGTCGACTGTCCGGCGGTCCAGGTGAAGGTGTCGGTGCCGCCGAACTCCACCAGGATCACGAGGACGCGATCGGTGCCGGCCTTGGAAGGCGAGGTCGCCGCAGCCCCGAGGGTCACCTCGGCCGTGCCGTTCTCGGTGAGCTGGGCATACAGCCGCTCGAGCGCCCGGTGGCGCTGCCGCATCTGACGGTAGTCGGCGGCGTTCGGCTCGTCCCTCTCCTTGGCGAGCGGCGCGAGCGAGCGAGGGCTCGGCTTCGAAGACTTCTCCCGGCTCTCCGGCGGGCTCGCGAGCGCCACGGCGCCGCACGCCAGTCCTGCCGCAAGCGAGAGAACGGCCAGCGCCTGCCATCCGGTCGTCCGCCGGCTGTTTCGGGTCGTGCCCATGTCACCCTCCAGGTCGCGGGAGCGGCCGCGCGCAGCATACACGGCTGCCCGGCCGAAAACCCCGAACAGAGCGTCGTGGCGGCCAGGGTCCGGTTTCCCGGCACGCCTGGCCGGGCCCCGCCGGCCGGTGGTGCGGTGTGGGTCGGGTGGTGAAAGACTCCCGACCTTCGACCGGGTGGTCGGGCGAAACGCCGGCGGCCCCCAGGGGACAGGGGCCGCCGGGGGAGTCACGAGGTGGCGGCTACTTGCCGCTCCAGCGCAGGAACAGGCCGTAGCGGTCGGCCTCGAAGCCGGCTATCGGCAGCGTCTTCTCGTCGTACGTGCGGCGCTCGAACTGGCCGTAGACGCCGAGCTGCTCGGTGATCCCGACGTCGAAGCGCGCGAAGGTGCGGTCGAGGTCGAACTCGAAGTCACCCTCGTTGGTGTAGCGGTTGGCGCCGGCCCCCAGCGTGAAGCGGCCGAGCCGGGCGGAGACGGAGCCCTCGAGGTTGCGGCCGTCCTCAGCGTACGCCGAGACTGCGGCCGCGGGGGGGTAGGGAGTGAAGATGGCGAGCCGCGAATCGGAGCGGTAGCGGTCGTAGGCGCCGCGGATCGTGACGGCCTCGATCGGGTTGAACTCCAGATTGGCGCCCCAGTGCTTGACCTCGCCGTTATAGCCGATGCCCTGGGTGGGGTTGGAGGACTCGATCCTCTCCGCCACCCCGCGGACGCGGAGCAGGCTGGAGAGCTTGAGCGTGACCCGGCCGCGCAGGCGCGTGCGCTCGGTGAAGTCGGTGCGCACCACGGGCCGGTCGGCATCGTCTTTCGACCAGTCGCCGCCCACGGCAATCACGCCGAAGTCCAGCTCGGCGCCGCCGGAGAGCCGGTCGATGTCGCGTTCGAAGGTGCCGCCCTGGTTGCCGGGAACCACGATCTCGGCCAGCGCCGGGGTGATCGTGAGGCTCTGGTCGATCTTCCCGGCCGAGCCCCACAGCCGGAGCCAGGGCACGGGGTTGACCACCAGCTTGGCCTCGGCGACGTCCTCGTCGCGCTCCCACGCCGTGGTCGCGGTGAGCACTTGGGTGATGTCCTGGGGCAGCGCGCCGGAAAAGTTGACGGTGTCGAGGTAGCGCTCGGTCACGAGCGAGTGCCCGTCGAGTTCGCGATGCGAGGAGCGGTAGCCGGCGACGAGGTCGACGCCAGGGACGATCTCGACTTCGATCCGTCCCTCGCCGCGCCAGTTGAGGTTCTCGGCGCGGCCGGAGGCGGCTTGCGTGGCACCGCCGAAGAAGCGCTGCAGGGCAAACGAGGCGAAGCGGCCGGTCATCTCGCCGGTCTCGTCGATGTCGGCCTTGGCGTCGGCGCGGACGTAGGAGCCGACCAGCCGGACCCGGTCGAAGAGCCGCCCAGTGATATAGGCGTTCGTGAACGGCGTGTCGACGTTCGAGCGGCTCTGCAGGGCGATGCCGTCGGCCGTGATGGGCTCGCCGAGCACCGGCCGCGGGTTGTTGCCGGCACCGGCTCCCGGCACCAGCGTCATGTGGTTGACCGAGTCGAAGCTGCGCCACCCCTGGACGACGGCGCCGCGGAAGGCTCCGGCCGCGAAGGCCAGGCCGACCCGGTACTCGGCCACCGTCTCGTCGAGGTCAGAGGCGAGCCGGAACTCGTCCTGTCCGAAGTGGAGCGTCGTCCGCGCCGGTCCCGTGTAGGTGTGGCGACTGAACCCGAAAAGCGGCGTCAGCAGGCGATTCGGAAAAAGCTCGACGTCGAGGTCGACGCCCTGCCGGCGGCGGTCCAGCGTGTGCTGACCGGCGACGATGCCGGATCCGAGGAGCGGGTTGGCATACCCGGGGAGCGAGTTGAAGACCTCGGCCCGCGTGTAGCTGAAACGGACGCTGTAGAGCTTGTGGCGGCCCACGTCCAGGCGCAGGCGCTGGTCGGGGCCGCTGCCGAGACCGGCGGCGGCGAGGCGCAGGCGGTCGTAGCCTGGCGCGCCCTTGGTGTCGGTGAGGAGCAGGTTCAGCGAGTCGAGGCGGAAGCCTTCCCTCTCACCGGTCTGGGTGCGATGGACGTCCTGGTTGCCATCGAGGTCGATCCACTGGTAGCCGATGGCGAGGTCGTACTGCAGGTCTTGCGCCGCCAGGGGGGCCGCGAGCCCCACCGAGGCAAGCACGAGGACGGCGAGCGAGCGTGCTTTCATCGTCGCCTCCTACTTGAGAAGCAGCGGCGAGCTGTTCGAGCCGTGCACGGCCGTGTGGCAGGTCGTGCAGTTCTGGTAGCGCGGGCTGCGCAAGTCGTGGAATGACGGCGGCTGCGAGCCCACGGTGGCGGCCGAGGTGGGGGAGTGGCACTCCAGGCACAGCGGCGCCACCCGGGACCGCGTCAGCATCATCGGGTTGGCCGAGCCGTGTGGCTCGTGGCAGCCCAGGCACCCGCGCGTTTCGAGTGCCGGATGCGAAAACACGAACGGGCCCCGCTTGTCAGTGTGGCACCCCAGGCAGGCGACCTCGCCGGCTGCAGAGCGCACCAGGCCCTGCTCGCCGCCCCGCCCGTGCGGGTTGTGGCAGGACGCACACTGCATCCCGGCCTTGCCGGAACCATCCACGCTCTTGTGCATCGGGTGCGTGTACGGCTTGCGGAAGGAGCCGGCCACGTCGGGGTGGCAGGACACGCACAGGCTGCTGCCAGGGCTGACGAGGAGCGACTCTGCCATCACTTTGGAGGGGTGCATCGAGTGGCACGCCTCGCAGTGCACGCCGCGCGTGGCGTGCACGCCTTTCGGCTCGATGTCGTTGGGGCTCTTGCCGCCGTGGCAGCCAAGGCAGAGCCTGGCGCCGTCGGCACCCTTCGGCTTGCCGATGAGGGCCTTGTCGCCCGATGCCTCGGCGTGCTGTGCGCCGCCGCTGTGGCAGGAGGCACACACGGCGTTGGGATCGACGTCGCGGCCGAAGGCACGGGCGTGCGGGTTCGCTGCAAATGCTGCCGCCACGGTGTCGTGGCAATCGGCGCACGGCACGACCTCCGCCGCCGTCCCCTCGCCCACGGCCACGACCGCAGGAGGCACGAGGAGAGCCACGACCCCCAGGGTGGCCAGCGTCCTTGCGAATGTGCTCATCGCATCCACCTTTCCTGGGCGGCTGGCGGCCGGGATGCCGGCCGCCAGCCCTCCATCGTGCTAGCGGGCGTGGGACTTCACCACCGAGTACTCGCGGTCCGCACCGTGGCAGGACGCGCAGGCCTCGCCGAACGGTGCGGTGTTGACGTAGGCGTGAGCCGCGGCATGGACGCTCGAGTGGCACGAGAGGCAAGACGCGGCGCCCGGCTGCATGGGGGTGTACCAGTCGCGCAGCGTCGGGGTCGGGAGAGCCTCCTCCGGCAGCGGCAGGCCGTACGTGTTGGGCTTGTGGCAGGCCTCGCAGTTGCGGCGGTCGCCGGGGTAGAGAACCTCGTTGTAGTTGTGGGGGGTGCCGCCGAACCCGTAGACCGTGTACTCGCGCTCCAGCTCCTCGCCGGTATGGATCCTGTGGATCATGTACTTCATGTGCACCGACTCGGCGGGTCGCCTGTCGGCCGGCCGGCGGGAGGTGTCGGTCTCGTTGGGGTGGTGGCAGATCACGCACTCCTCGATCTTGAAGCGCTGGCCGCCGTGCAGGGCGAGGACGTCGTGGCACTTGTTGCACTTGGCCAGGTCGACGACGTCGCGGCGCTCCAACGGCTGGGGGTCGGTGACCGGCACGAGGCGGAACGGGTTCTGCGCCGCTTCGCGAACCGCCGCGGTCGGCCCGGGGTCGAGCGTGACGTTGCGGTAGACGTCGGCCGAGAGCGCCCACGTTCCCGTGGCGTCCTCCGGGATGGGGTTGGTGAAGGTGTAGGTGGCGGTCTCGCCGCTCACCGTGGCGCCACGGGCGTCGCCCCGCAGGTACTGGGTGTACTCGCTGGTCGGGCCGCCGAGCAGGAAGTTGCACGAGTTGAGGGTGGAGGGCGGGACGAAGCTCCCGTCGTCCTTGTTGAAAGTCCTGAACGTGACCGTGATCTTGCCGCCGGGGGCGGCGCCCGTCACGCCGAGGATCTCGATGCCGAGCCCCCGGAGCTGGGCCGACTTGGTCGGGATCACGTGGGCGCCCTTGATCGAGGCGTCGAACTCGAACTCGCCTTCCGGCCGGTGGCACGAGGCGCAGGCGCTGTCGTCCGCCTGCGGCGGGTGGCCGACCCCGGCCTCGAAGTCGATGTCGTCATGGCACGAACCGCACGCCTTGCGGCTAGGGTTGGTGTACCAGATGTGTCCCTCGGGGGCCGTTCGCTGGTGGCAGGTGGTGCAGTTTCTAATGTCTTGCGGGTACGCAACGGTCGAGAAGTCCACGTTGGTCCCGAAGCCGTACCGCCCGCCTGCCTTGACGCTCGGAAGGTTCTTGCCCATGTGGATTCTGTGGATCATCTCCTTGAAGTCGTAGCTGTTGCCGGTGACCGCATCGGCGGGCAGCTCGGGCTGGTGGCAGAGCACGCAGTTCTTTGGTGTGTTGCGCGGACCGCCGTGCCCCGCCAGCGGGTCGTGACAGGTGTTGCAGGCCGTCGCGTCCATGGCCGCCCAGGTGTCGGTCACGGGCTGCCCGTCCGGCCGGAAATCGTAGTTGATGTTGTTGAAGATGTAGTCCTTCCCGATCAGGCTTCGAAGCGAACGGCGCCCGTAGATGGTGAGCGTGGTGGTCTTCGTGACGTCCATGTTGGCCGGCATGACCGTGTTGAACGTGTAGGTCGAGTGACCCAACTCGAGGTGGTTCCATCTTCCTCCGCGGTCGTCCCCCGGCCCGATCACGCCGCCCCGGTTGCGGAACGTGTAGGCGTGGTACTGCCGGGTATCCGGGTCCCACCAGGCCAGCATGAAAGAAATGGATAGCGCCCCGGGTGTGACCTTGCCGGCGAAATCCAGCGGCTGGTCCATGTCGTCGGTGTAGCGGATCTCGACGACCGGCTTCTGGCCGGGCGCGACGTTGGTGATGCCCACCAGCGTGACCTTGAACCCCGGTCGAATGTACCCGATCTGCTCCTTTGTGAAGTACGACTCGATCTGGTTGGCCTGGTAGGTGACCGTCGTTGCGGGCTTGACGACCCGGCGCACCCCCTGGGACGGGACGTGCGACGGCACGGTCGCTGCCGCCGCGGCCGACAACATCAGAGCTGCCCCCGTGAGCACGATCATGACCTCCACTCCTTTTCTCGTGGCGGCGGATCGGCCCGCGCCACGGCCCCCAAGCGTGAAGACCTAGCGGGCGAAGAAGGCAGACAGCTCCGCATCCGGCCGACCTGCCGGTCTGCTGGATGACGTCGCTGCGGCCCCCAACGCCCGTTTCACACCACCACGCTAACGGCCGTTCGAGCGGTTGTCAAGAGCTTCCTTCTCAGCAGTTTAAATCCGACTATTCGATCCGCATTAAGGTCCTCCGGCGCGGCCTGCACGGGCACCGCCACGAGCGTGCAACAATGCCTTCGGGAGGGCACCTCCATGTCATCGATGCGGCTCGTGGCGGGGCTCGCCGTTGTCGCGGCCCTGGCTGGCGCGGCGGCGCTGGCGGCAGCACCGGCTGGCGGCGAGGCCATGGTCTCGGTCTGCTTCGAGTTGAACGACGCACAGGTCAAGGGTCGGAGGCTCCCGGGCGTGCAGGTGCGGGTGCTCGCCCCGACCGATGGCGCGGAGGTGGCAGCGTGTTCCACCGGCGGCGACGGCCGGTGTGCCGTCCGTGTCGCTCCCGGAACGTACAGGGTGAGCTTCCGGCTCGAGGGCTTCGTGCCCCACACGAGCGGTGGCACCGAGGTGCGCGACGATGGGCAGGTGGTCACGGTCAGCCTGACGCGACCGCTCGAGGCCACCGAGACGGCCGGACGCCAGGTCCGCATCATCCTCAAGTGGGGTTCCCGCTCCGATCAGGTCAAGGACGCCGACTCCCACCTCGCCTGCGCGTGTGGCAACGGTCACGTCTAACACCAGGCCAAGGTTCACGCGGGGGACGGGCACCGCGTCGAGCTCGACGTGGACGACACCGACTGGGGCGGCCCGGAGACCGTCACCCTCACGGACCCGCCGCCGGGGAGCCACGTCTACTGGGTGCACGACTACAGCGGCCCTCCGGCCACGCTCGGCACCTCGGACGTGGTGGTCCGGGTCGTGATCGGCGAGCAGGAGGCCGGGGAGTTCAGGATCCTGCGCGGCGTGACGCAGCGCTCGTCCTCTCCGGCGCAACGGTGTCACGGGCGTCAGGGCTGGTCGTGGATGCCGGCCGCGAAGCCCGAACCGGCTGTCTTCAGCTCGAGGTGGCTGACGTCGAGCCGCCGGGCCGTGCGAAGCGCGACCCGGTCGGCTCCAACGGCGGGGCAGAGCGCCCCCATCTGAAAGAAGCAACACCTACTTGGACCACTCCGTGAGCAGGACCTGCGCCGGCGCCACGTCGGCCTTGGTGTCCGGCGCCTGCCCAATCTCGATCGCCTTCCTTGCCAGCGCGATCGCCTCCGCCTTGTCACCTCTGGCGAAGGTCCACCGGGCCTTGGCCAGGGTGTTGTAGAACGTCGGCTTGGCGGCGATCGAGCGGTCGATCCAGGTGCCCGCCTCGTCGAGGTTGACGGTGTTGTCGAGACAGAAGGCGGCGGCCCGGAACGGCGTCCGCCAGTCGTCGACCTTGGCTTCTGCGATCGCCTTGCGAGCGCTGGCGAGGACCCTCTGGATGACCTCCACCTGGATCGGGATCGCGATCTCGAGCCTTTCCCACGCCAGGACGACCTCGGCCGACTCGGTGCTCAGGCCCTCGAAGCGGAACTCCATCCACTCCTGGTGAGCCGCCGCCGGCCGGGGCTTGACGGCGAAGCGCAGGACGTCCTCCTCCTGCTTGTACTCGTAGGCGCCCCAGAGCTTCGCACCCTTGTTGAGGATCACGGTCCAGCTTTCCTTGCCCGGGATCGTGAACAGGCCGTAGGTCCCGGCCGGCACCTCGGTGCCGCCGACTTTCACCGCGTCGGAGAAGGTGATGGTCGTGGCCTCGTTGGCACCCGTGCGCCAGACCTGGTCGTAAGGCACGAGCCCGCCCCAGATCACGCGCCCCTTCACGCCGGGCCGGCAGTAGGCGATCGAGATGTCGGTGAGCCCGACGGTCTGCGACACGGTGGCCCGGGGGCTGACGCGCGGCAGCTCGAGCTGGGCCAGGGCGGGGGGGGCCGCGGCCAGTGCGGCGGCGAGGATGGCGAGGGCGAGCGGTACGCGGATACTCTTCATGCCAGTGGCTCCTTTCGGTCCTGACGCGGCGTTACGGCCGCGTTCACATCCGATGTCACTCCAAACAGTCGCGTCACGCCGTTCTTCCCGGCTGCCGGCGACCGATGGCCGCCTGGACCGCCCACGCCGCCGCCACGACCACGAGGCACCCGATGAGGTTGTACCAGAGGAACGAAATCTCGCACCAGGCAGCGCAGGCCAGCACCACCGCCTCGGCGAGGAGAGCGGCGACGAACACGGCCGTGCCGCCGACCCGGCGCACGAAGAAGGCGACCACGAAGATGCCGAGCAGCGTGCCGTAGAAAAGCGACCCCAGCATGTTGACGGCCTCGACGAGCGAGCCCATCCCGCCGGCCAGCTCGGCGAAGCCGATGGCGAAGGCGCCCCAGGCGACGGTGACGACTCTCGTGGTGCGGACGGTGCGGGCGTCGCCGCCGTCGGAGTGCAGCAACCGCTGCACGATGTCCACCTCGGTCGTCGCCGCCAGGGCGTTGAGCTCGGCGGCGGAGGCCGACATGGCGGCGGCGAACACGGCCGCCAGCACCAGCCCCACGACTCCGGCCGGGAGCTGCGAGACGACGAACGAGAGGAAGACGTAATTGGTGTCGTTGGGCGCCGTGGTCCCGCCCAGCCAGCGCAGAGCGTCCTGGCGCGTCTGCTCGGCCGCCGCCCGCGCCTCGCGGTACGCGGCCTCGGCGACGGACACGGCGGCGGCGTCGCCGGCGCGCCGCGCCGCCACCAGGGTGCTCGCCGCCGCGGCGCGGGCCGCGGCAGCTGCCTCGAAGCGTGTCTCGGCGGCGCGGAACGACTCGCCGTGCTGGCCGCTGCGCGCACGGCTCACTTCCACCGGGTTGTGGAACACCGGCTCCGGGTTGAGCTGGTAGAAGGCGAAGACCGTCACGCCCAGCAGCAGGATCGCGAGCTGCATCGGGACCTTGAGCATGCCGTTGAGCAACAGGCCGAGGCGTGAGTGGGCGACGGACCGCCCGGTGAGCATGCGCTGGACCTGCGACTGGTCGGTGCCGAAGTAGGCGAGGGCGAGGAACGCGCCGCCGATGAGCCCCGAGAACAGCGTGTAACGGTCATTGATGTCGCCCGAGACGACGATGGCGTTCATGCGACCGGCCGCCCCGGCCACGTGCCAGGCGTCGGCGAGCCCGACGCCGTCGGGCAGCCTCGCCCACAGCACGGCGAATGCGGTCGCCATGCCGGCCAGGATGATGCCGGCCTGCAGCATTTGCGTGTGGGTCACGGCCCGCGTTCCCCCCGAGGTCGTGTAAATCACGACGAGGATGCCGATGACCGCGATCGTCGGGCGGATGTCCCAGCCCAGGATGACCGAGACAATGAGGGAGGGGGCGAAGATCGTGAGACCGGCCGCCAGGCCGCGCTGCAGCAGGAACAGCAGGGCGGTCAGCGTGCGCGTCTTGAGGTCGAAGCGCGTTTCCAGCATCTCGTAAGCGGTGTGCACTCTGAGCCGGTGAAAAACCGGCACCGCCCAGATCGAGATGGCGATCATGGCGAGCGGCAGGCCGAGGTAGAACTGGGCGAAGCGCATCCCGTCCGCGTATGCCTGGCCGGGCGTCGAGAGGAACGTGATGGCGGAGGCCTGGGTGGCCATGATCGAGAGCCCCACCGTCGTCCAGCGCATTTCCCGTCCAGTCAAGAACCCTTCCCCCGAGCGCTGGCCCCGGCCCCTCCAGACCCCGTATCCGACCATCGCGGCAAGCGCCGCCGCGAGCACCCCCCAGTCGAGCGGGTTCACGTCACCGCCACGCTCATCGGTACGCCCACGTCAGCGCCGCCATGACGGCGATCCAGAAGGCGAGGTTGGCCAGCACCGCGACGTAGAGGCGGCGCCAGCTCCCCCCGAACGGCGGCGCCTCCCCGTCCGGGAGCGGCGCCGGCGGGCCTGGACGGGTTGCGCTCGCCCCGATCTCGTCGCTACCCATCCTTGCGGCCCGTCCCGAGGAGGTTGAGGAACAGCCGGATCGCTCCGGGGTTGCCGGCCGGGAGCTGGCGAAAGAAGGCGAGACCGGTGTAGACGAAGGTCCCTTTGCCGTGCCGCGCGACGAGCAGCGCACCGGCCAGCTCCTTTTCCCCGGGGTCGGCCATGCCGAGCGGCGCGGTGTACGCCGGGTCCCACTCGCTCGCGAAGTACAGGCCCCGCTCCTGGACCCACCCGGCGAAGTCGGCGCCGGTGAGCCGGTTCGGGGTGGTGAGAGACGGGTGCTCGGGGACGAGGAAGCGCACCGGCGCGGTCTCGTCCGTGACGCGGTCGCGGGAGAGCCTGAGCGGAAACGGCGCGAATCGCCGCATGTCGAGCCCGCGCTCGGTGTTGTACTGCATGACCAGCGTCCCGCCACCCTCGACCCAGCGCAGCAGCGCCGGCATCGCCGCCGCCAGGCCCTCGCGGGTGTTGGCCGCGCGTACGCCGGTGACCACCGCATCGAGGCTCGCCAGCACCGGCGCGTCGAGCGAGGTCTCGTCGAGCGTCACGACCTCGAGCCCGAGCTGGCGCAGCACATCAGCCACCTCGTCGCCGGCCCCCGGGAGGTAGCCGATGCGACGCACACCGGCCGTTGCCTCGACACGCACCGCCCGCACGACCGCCGGCGGCAGGAGCAGCACCGGCGGGATGTGCGGATGGTCCAGGAACACGGCGCCGCGGGCCACCGTGGGCGAGTCGCCAACCACGACCGCGGCGATCTCGCCCACGGTCGGCGAGGCAGGCGCCGTCACCTCGAAGGTGACGGTCTTCTCCTCGCCGAGCCGGGCGAACTGCACATCGAGTGCCGGTGGCGTCGCGGTGAACCCCGGCGGCAACCGCAGCGCCAGTCGGGCCACGGCGTCGGCGCGATGGGCTCGCACCCGGAGCCGGACCGGGCGCGGGGCGCTGTCGGCGAAGACGTGGACCGGCGCCGTGAACGTGGCCGTGACCGGCGGCACGATCGCCACGGGGCGCAGGCGCTCGCCGTTGACCGGGTCGGTGGCGCCGTGCACGACCGGCACCGTCAGCTCCAGCTCGCTTCCGCCGAGCGCGATCGTGAACGCAACTTGCAGCGGCGGCGGTGCCTCGGGTCTGCCCACCAGCCGCGGATCGGCCACCTCGTGGCGCCCGTTGCGAGGCACGCCGGCAAGCCAGTAAGGGTGGGTGACCGGCATGTCGGGTGGAATGGCCAGCGCCAGCTCCGTGAGCTTGGGCTGGTTGGCGCCGAGCGCCGAGTCGGCCGGCAGAGGCACACCGCCGGCCGACGGCGCGACGCGCAGCAGCCGCAGCGGAAGCGGCGAGCGGTTGATGGCGGTGGCCATGACCCTGAGCGTCGAACCCGGCGATACCGAAGGCTCGGCCGCGCGCGCCTCCAGCCAGAGGCCGGCGCAGGCCTGCACGAGAGCGTCCAGCTCTCGGCGCTTCACCTCGATCCAGGGGTCGGGGGCGAGCAGCCCGAGCGCCTCGCGGGCCTCGAGCAGCGCCGGCACCGCCAGGTGCGGGGCCGTGTCGGTGTAGGCGGCGCGCGCGCGGGCCAGCGCGGCTTCCACCGCCTCGCCGCCGGGCAGCCGCCGCCACGACGTCTCGACGCCTTCCATGAGGTCCTTCTCGGCCGACGTTCCGGCGACCAGTTCGAGCTCGTTGGGAACCGGCCCCCGCCGCGGCGAGCTGCCGAACCCCTGGCTCTTGTGGAACGTGCGGGCGATGGCGGCGAGCTCGGTGTACGCCTGGCCGAGCAGGGGGTCGTAGGTCCCGAGGTCGACGGTGAGCCGGACCGCGCCCGACTGCGGCTGTCCCTCTTGTCGCCAGGCGTTCCACAGCAGCCGTGTGGGCTTCCACGGAGCCACGTGCGCGAGCTGCTCGGGGAAGCGCCTGGGATCCCCGGCAGCTTCGAACGCCTCGCGGGCGAGGATCGCGGAGGCGGTGTGATGACCGTGACCGCCGTCGCCCGACTCCGGGAAACGCGTGATGATCACGTCGGGGCGGAAGGAGCGGATCACCCACACCACGTCGGCCAGGATCTCGTCGCGGCCCCAGATGCGCAGCGTCTCCTCGGCCGTCTTCGAGAAACCGAAATCGACCGCTCGCGTGAAGAACTGCTCGGCGCCGTCGACCCGCCGGGCGGCCAGCAGCTCCTGCGTGCGAATGGCGCCGAGAGCATCTCCCTGCTCGGTGCCGATGAGGTTCTGGCCGCCGTCGCCGCGCGTGAGCGAGAGGTAGGCGGTGCGCAGGCGGCGGCCCCTGGCCAGGTACGCGAGCATGGCTGTGTTCTCGTCGTCGGGGTGGGCCGCAACGTACAGCACCGAGCCCAGCACCGAGGCCTTCTCGAGAGCGAGGCGCCGCTCGCCGGCGTGGGGGAGGGGGCCTGCCCCGGCTGACGGCGAGGCGCCCGCCACGACCGTCAGGAGAGCGAGGCACGACCACCAGAGCTTGCTGCTTCGCATCACTACCACCTCCGCGCCGCGTTCCCGGGCGCCGGTTTCCACAACCCCACCATCGCCCGGCACATGCCCACCCCGCACTCTACGAGCGAGGCGCCCGCCCGGTTGCGGCCGTGGGCCGGTCGCCACGGCGCGGCCGCGAAGGGTCACAGGGACCGTGACTTGTTGCAAGGAAAGGGAGGCTTTTCGCGCACCGCATCCGGGAGACGATCCGGCGGCCCGCCGGCTCGCCGGAGGCGTTGAGCCGCCGCGCCGCGCGTGCTACGCTTCGCTGTGGCCGGGAGACGACCTCCCGGCCGTTGTGCTGTCAGGCGCAGGGGAGCAGGAGCATGACGACGGCGACACGCGACGACATCCGCAACCTGGCGATCATCGCCCACGTGGACCACGGCAAGACCACGCTCGTGGACGCCATGCTCTGGCAGGGCGGGATCTTCCGAGACAACCAGGTGGTTGCCGAGCGGGTCATGGACTCGATCGACCTCGAGCGCGAGAAGGGCATCACGATCATGGCCAAGAACACGGCCATCTCGTACCGCGGCACGCGCATCAACATCGTGGACACCCCCGGGCACGCCGACTTCGGCGGCGAGGTGGAGCGCACGCTGGCGATGGTGGATGGGGTGATGCTCCTCGTCGACGCCTCGGAAGGCCCGCTGCCGCAGACCCGCTTCGTGCTCAAGAAGGCGCTCGAACTCGGCCGTCCGCCGATCGTGGTCATCAACAAGATCGACCGCCCCGACGCGCGCCCCGCCGCGGTGCTGGACGAGATTTACGACCTCTTCATCGACCTCGACGCCGAGGAGGACCAGCTCGACTTCCCGGTGCTGTACTGCAACGCCCGCAAGGGGACGTGCCGGCGGACCGCCGACGGCCCCGAGGAGACCCTCGAGCCGTTGTTCGACGAGATCCTCCGGACCGTGCCGGCCCCCCGCTTCGACCCCGCGACCCCGCTCCAGCTCCTGGTTACGAGCCTCGACTACGACGACTACGTCGGGCGGCTGGCAATCGGCCGCGTCGTTTCCGGGCGACTGCGCAAGGCGCAGGACATCGCCCGCTGCGCCCGCGACGGCGCGGTCACGCCGGCGCGCGCCACGCTGGTGTACGGCTACGAGGGGCTGCGCCGCGTCGAGTGGGACGAGGCCGGCCCGGGGGACATCGTGGCCGTGGCGGGCCTCGACGAGGTCGGGATCGGCGACACCCTGTCCGACCGCGAGGAGCCGCGCCCGTTGCCGCCGATCACCGTCGACGAGCCCACCATCACCGTGGTCATCGGCATCAACACCTCGCCCATGGCCGGGCGGGAAGGTCAGCACGTCACCTCCCGCAAGCTCAAGGAGCGGCTCGAGAAGGAGCTGCTGACCAACGTCTCGATCCGGATGAGCCCTGGCGATACGCCGGACGCGTTCCAGGTCGCGGGGCGAGGCGAGTTGCAGCTCGCGATCCTCATTGAGATGATGCGGCGCGAGGGGTACGAGATGTCAGTGGGCAAGCCCGAGGTCGTGACGCGCGAGATCGACGGGACGCTGCACGAGCCGATGGAGCTGCTGGTCGTGGACTGCCCAGAGGAGTACATCGGCGTGGTCACTCAGAAGGTCGGCCGCCGGCGGGGCCGGATGCTGAAGATGGTCAACCACGGCACCGGCCGCGTGCGCATGGAGTACCGGCTGCCGTCCCGCGGGCTCATCGGCTTCCGCACTGAGTTCCTCACCGACACTCGAGGCACCGGGATCGCCAACCACCTCTTCGACGGATGGGCGCCGTGGCAGGGAGAGATCGCCCACCGCACGACCGGCGCAATGGTCGCCGACCGCGCCGGGCGCTGCACCTCGTACGCGATCGAGCACCTGCAGCCGCGCGGCGAGCTGTTCGTGCAGCCCGGCGACGAGGTCTACGAGGGGATGGTGGTCGGCGAAAACGCCCGCGAGAGCGACATCGACGTCAACATCACCAAGGAAAAGAAGCTCACCAACATGCGTGCCTCGGTGGCCGACGAGGCGGTGCACCTGGTGCCTCCGCGCCTGATGAGCCTCGAACAGGCGCTCGAGTTCATCCGCGCCGACGAACTCCTCGAGGTCACCCCCAGGGCCCACCGCGTGCGCAAGAAGATCCTCCAGGCCGTGTGGAGGAAGTAGGGCGCCCCGCTTCCGTCGGCTCGGTTTACGCGGAGACTACTTGGTGCGCAGAGCCTTCTTTCCGTCGTCGGTGAGATATACCTCAACCTGGCCGGCAGCAACGAGCCCATCGAGGATTCTCCTTCGTGCGTCAGGATTGCTGGTCAGGGCCGGTGCTTTCCACCTGGTGACGAAGTAGTTTGCGCCGACATATCCGGGAGCGAACTTCCGCATCGCCCTTCGCAGCTCCTTGAGAAACTCCTCCTCGCTGTCTCGAACAGCCTCCCCCTGAGAGACGCTGCAGGCCTCGTCCCCCGACTGTGTCGGGCCTCCGGCAATACCGACCGGCGTCTGATCTACCATGGCGATGATCTGACCCTGGGGCGGAGGTTCGTCAGGCTGGGGGGCTTTACGTTCGGTCGCGAAGACCTCCGCGCCGCTCTCGATGTCGATGTGGTCGAAGGCTGCACGCCTCGAACGCGCCGAAAGCCCCTTTCCCGACCACGTCGCGACAAACACCTGCTTGCCGATGCTGCGCACGCCTTCGATGGCAGGCGCATGGTCGGCATCCCCGGACACGAGTACCATCGCGTCGAAGGCGTCGACGGCCGCGAGTCGAAGCATGTCCGCCACCATCGTCGTGTCGACCTCCTTCTTCGTGGCGTGCGGCGCGGTGACGGCGAGCGGCCTCGTGTACCGGAACCGCTGATCCCGGGCGCTCGGAGAGGTGGCAGCTCAGCCCGTGACGCCCGGGGCTACGGCACCAGCTGGGCGCTGCCCTCCTCCTTGACGGCGCCCCGCCGGTCGGTCATCGCGACCGTGCCCTCCCACCGCGAGCCGGTCCACGCGAGCTCGAGGACGATCGAGCCGGTGCCGGTCTGGCGGATCACCGCGCGCACGCGGTCGCCGTCGTACTTCGGAGAATCGAAGACGCCGAGATGACGCCACACCCCGTCCTCGGGGAAGTGGAGTTCGGCCGCGCCGCCGCGAATCCGGATGCGCTCCCTGGAGGTCAGGCCGGCGTGCTCGCCGGAGCGATTCCGTGTGACGAGCGTCCACTCGCCGTCGAGCCGCGGGCTCGGCTGGGGCGCCTGCGGCGGGGTGGGCCGCTCGCACGGGAGGTCCGGCAGCACGATCTCGTTGGTCGCGAGCCCGAGCGAGGGGAACCTGAGGAACGCCGCCGAGCCGCTCCCACCCGCCAGCACCCCTGGCTCGCCCAGGTCGACGCGCGAGTCGGAGACGACCCGGAGCTTGCGGGTCGCCAGCTCCTGCGGTCCGACCCTGACGACGAACTCGGGCGCGCCGAGCGAGAAGCCGGAGCCGGTCGCCACGGCGGTCCGCCCGTCACACGCGACGCCGTCGAGCCTCAACGCGTGCATGCGGAAGGCGACGGTGAACCGGTCGACCTCCTCGCCTTCGGTATGAAGCGAGAGGCGAAGCCGCACCTCGCGCTTCCCGACCAGTTCGGACGGCCACGCCGCCAGGATCGGCGCGTCCGGCGCCGAGACCTCGTGGACCGTGCGCCCGGCCAGTTCGCCGAAATCGTGGCGGAGCAGCTCGACGGTCCGCCCCGTCGCGAGGTCCTCGAGCGCGGCCCGGATCTCGAACCGCTTCGGTGCGTCGGCACCGTTGCCGAGGTCGAGGCGGCGCAGCCGGAGGCGGGTCGAAGGGCTCACCAGCAAGATCTTCAGCGGGCGCGGTGATGCCGGCTCGCCGGTGACGAGCTGGAGGCCGCCGGGGGCGGTGCCGTCCCACCGGAATCCGGCCATGCCGGCGCTACCCCGGTCGAACACGATCCCGTTGTCCATCACCGACGCTTGGCCCCACTCGCAGCTCGGTGCGTTGAGGCTGTAGGGCGGGCGGTTACCCGCTCCACGGAGCTTGATCACCGTTGTGAGAGCGAAGTTGTTCGAGATGGCGACGGTGCCACTGTTGAGGGTGGCGTAGAGCGCCAGCCAGGGAAGGTGGGCGGGCGTCTGCGCCCTGCGGGGTCGAGGACCCACACCCCGCTGGTGTCGTAGCCCGCCACGACCACCGTGTGGGTCTTGGCGCGGATGTCGATCAGGACGGGGTACCCGGCGTCGAGCTGCTGTACGAGGTAGGCGGCCAGCGCAGGGTAGCGGGCCCAGTACCGCCCCTCGACTTCGGCGCCCGAGAGCGACGCGAGGTGTGCGAGGATCCCGGCGGAGTTGGTCGTCCAGTGCGCGGCGGAGGGTCCTTCGCCCTGGCCGTACCGCCCCCAGGCGGCCAGCGTGTGTGGCCGGACGGGCGCCGTCAGGGTCGCCTCCAGGTCTCTCTGGTATTGCAGCGCCGCCGACATCGAGGAGGCCCAGCACCACATCGTGTGAGCGCCGTGCTGGTGGAACGGTGGGAGGCGGAGCAGCACGCTCTTGTTCCTGGCGGCCGCGACGGCAGCGACAGCGGCCTGCTGGAACGCCGACTCGGTGTTGGCGACGAGACCCGTCACGACCGGCCCGGCCAGAAGGCCGATCGCGCCCCGCACGACAAGCACGCCGACGATCGAAAAGCGCTCGAGGCGCACCGAGGCCGTCCGCTGCCCAGGGTGCAAGGCCACCGGGAGCACAGAGCCGGGGTCGCGGTCGTCGTGGATGTGAATCGCGTCGATGGCCACCGCTTCGCGTGCGTCCTGCTCCGACAGAGGCACGGTGAGCGTCGCCGCCGCCCCGAGCCGCCCCCCTCCGGCTGTCACGCGGTACAGCGGCATGGCACTGGGGCCGTCGGGCAGCCTCTCTAGCGTCACCGCCACGGCCCCGTGGAGGGCCCCGGCGGGCAGGTCGATCCTGGCGCCGCCCGGCAGCGTCACGACGCCTCCCTCCGGGCCGAGGGTCGCGATTGCGCTCTCGAGGGCTGCGGGGACGATCGCTCCCGGCCGGCCCGCGGCCGCTGGCGAGGTTTCCAGCGCCTTGACTCTGGCCAGCGCTGCGGCGTAAACGGCGCGCGCTTCTTCGCCGCTGCCGGCGCCTTGTTCCGTGATCAGCCGCGTGTAGCGCTCGTCAGCCTGCTGGAGCTCGTTGCGGGCCGTCTCCAGCTCGGACGCGGCGGGCGAGGAAAGGGTTGCGGGAGGATCGGAACGCTGCGGCTCGTGGTGGCGGCCGACGAGAATGCCCGCCGCAATCAGCAGCGCCAGCCCGAGGACGGCGGCGATCGCCGGCCAGACATGGCGGGCCGGCGTCACCGGTGAGGCAGCCGGTTCGGGCCGCGGGCGGGGCGGCGGGGCGACTGGAATCGGGCAAGTCGGCTCCTCGACGTGCAGCGTCGTGTGGCCGAGCGTCACCTCGTCTCCTGGCCCGAGCGAGGCGCTGGCGACGAGCTGACCGTTGACCCGCACGCCGTTTCGGCTGCCAAGGTCGCGGACCTGCACCCCGGAGCCGGTGGCACGGAGGGCGGCGTGCTGGCTGGACACCGAGGGGTCGGCGACACAGATGCCGGCCGTGTGGGAGCGCCCGACCACGACCTCGTCGGCCCCGATGTCCAGCACCCGCTCCACCGCATTCCCGTCGGGACTCTGGACGATCCTGAGCCGCACCATCCCTGGTTCCTCCACGCGCCGGAAGGCACTGGCCCGTGATGTATCGGAGACCCGGCCCGCTGCCGCATGGTGCGGCGCCGTCGGCGCTGCGGGCGGCTGGGCCTACCCCGCGCGGTGGTGGAACGCCTTGACGAAATCGAGCTCGCGCACGGCCTCGGAGCGGCCTGCCGGCACGATCAGTCTTCCCTCGCGCCGCAGCTCGCCGTCGAGTGCCGCGAGCGGCTCGCACCACACCCAGGCGCCGCGCACCGTGGCGTGGAAGGCCCGACCTGAGTGCAGCCTCCGCCAGGCCGTGGAGCCCATTTCCACAACGCCGAGGGCGAAGAGGATGCGAAAGCCGACCGCGGCTGCAACTGCGCCGGGCGTGGCCGGGCTGATCGAGGTGAGCCGGCCGCCGAACAGGCGCGGCAGGTCGAGCAGCATCACTGCGCGGGCGTGTTCCCAGAAGTAGAGTGCCCACTGCCCGGCAGCGATCCCGCTCTCGCTGCCGGAAAAGCCGGCGCCGATCGGCGAACCGGGCACCGCGATCGCCCAGGCGAGACTTCCCAGGGCGAGGCTGGACAGCACCGGGCGGTTGTGGGCCTTCGCCCTCCACGCCACGGAGGCCCGGCCGCGCACGCGGACCAGCAGCGTGCCCAGGTAGTCGCCGAGCGCGAGAACCCCGAGCGCCGCCGCGAGCCAGAACGACACCGTGGGAGAGGCGAGCTTGACGAGCCACAGCAGGACGAGCGCGGCGAGGGCGGGTGCCACGGCCAGGCCGACGGTCTCCCCGAGGAACTGCACGAGCGCGCCGCCCCGGTCCGGTTCACGGTCCCACCGAACGACCCAGCGGTAGATCGTGGGGTCGTCCCAGTCGAACGCCTCGTGGACGCGGTCCCTGGGAACCTGGATCGTCCCGATCGGGCCGCGGCTCACGCCTCCTCCCGTGCGTCGAGCGCCTGGACATCGCCGGAGCCCTCGCCCCTCGCGCGGAAGGCAGCGACGAAATCCCCGACGCCGCACGCCAGCGCCGTTCTCTCGGGAAGCACCGCGCCGCGCCACGCGATGAGCGCCTCCGGGTCGAGGTCGGCCGCGCAGCGGCCCCAGGCCTCCGGCATCGTGGCGTAGAACGTGGCGCCGGTGACGAAGCGCTGCCAGAGCCTGGCCGCGAGCTCGACGACGCCCAGCCCGAACAGCAGGCGGAATCCCCCCAGCGCCCAGATCGCTCCCGAGCTCTGCGGCGCGATCGGCGACTGGGTCCATCCCAGCGCCTCCGGGACGTCGAACAGCACCAGGTCCGCGATCTCGCCGCCGAGATAGGCGAGCCAAGGCAGAAGGCCGGGCAGCTCGTGGTCGGACGTGAAGGCGCGCCCGAGCCCTGGCGTGTCCGCAGCCATGAGGAACGCCCACCCGCCCAGGGCGCAGGTGGCGAGCAGGAAGCGGTTGGAAGCCGTCGCCCGGGCGACCACGCTCACCCGCGAGCCCGGCAGCGCCCGCGCGACCTCGACGGCGTACCGCCCCAGGAAAAACAGCGTGAGGGCGAGGGCGAGGACCACGGCTGCGAGGTTGGAGGCGCGGGAGAGCAGCCAGCAGGCGGCGAAGAGCAGGGCGGGGATCGCCGTGAACGTCGCCAGCATCCCCAGCGCCCACCCCACCGAGCGGCGCCGCTGCGAGAGCGTCCAGCAGTGCACGAGCCCGTCGTCCCACCTCGGGCCGTCGACCGCAGGGTGGGAGACGCTCGAGTGTGGCGACGAGGCGCTGGCCGCCATCGCAGTGGCTTGCGGAGAGGTGGGGTGGTGGAAGAGCTTCTCGTGCATCCCGGCCCAGGGTAGCGTCCGCCGGCTCGTTCCACCAGCGCCCGGGCTTGGCGGCGTGTACCATGCTCTGGCATGCGGGCCTCGCCCCCCACGTTCTCTCGCATGATCGCCTCAGCCCTTCCCCCGCCGTGCCCGTGATACGGAACGGCGGACCCAAGGTTGCGAGCCGGCGGCGGAGAACGCCACCGCGTGTCAACCGGCCGGCGACCGACTCGTCAAGGAAAAGCATGGACACGTCTTTCGCAACGGTGTGCGCCATCCGGCTCGGGGCGATAGCCGGTCGAGCTTTGCATGTCTTGCTCCTGGTTGTTGTGGCGCTCGCCGCCGGTCGCGCGGCCGAGGGCCATGTACGCTCCGAGGTTGCGGTGCCGATGCGCGATGGCCGCACCCTGGCCGTCGACGTCTACTTGCCTGCGTCAACTGGACGCTGGCCGGCTATTTTGATCCAGACGCCATACGACAAGCGGCGGTTCATCCCGACCCTGGTCGCGGCGCCGACGGACGCGCTGCTCGGCAACCCCGACTACGCCTTCCTGGTCGCCGACTGGCGGGGGTTCTACGGCTCGGCGAGTGCCTCTGTGCGGGGCTACGACCGCGGCCTCGACGGGTACGACCTTGTGGAGTGGGCAGCGGCACAGCCGTGGTGCACGGGCGACGTCGGCACCTGGGGCGGGTCCGCCCTCGCGGTCATCCAGTTCCGGACCGCCTCCCAGCGCCCGCCGCACCTGCGGGCCGCGGTGCCGCTCGTCGGCCACATGGCGGACACCTACGAGCTGTACTACCCCGGCGGGGTCTGGCAGCGCAACAAGAACACCTTCGTGACGGGACACTTCGGGCTCGTGGGCGTCGAGGACCACCCGCTGGAAGATGGCTTCTGGGCGCTGGTCGACGCCACGGCGATCCAGCCGGCGAGTATCGACGTGCCGATGCTGCACGTGTCGGGGTGGTACGACCACGAGACCGAGATCTCCCTGGCATCGGCCGCGGCGATCCGCACCGACGGGGGGCCGAACGCCCGCGGCCGGCAGTGGGTGCTCGTCGGGCCGTGGACGCATGGCGGGATCGACGAGCTACAGCAAGGCCAGCTCACGTATCCCGCGGCGGCGGGCGAGGCGGCGCGACAGGCGGCGGCGTTCTTCGACCGGTACCTGCGGGGGATCGCCAACGGGTGGGAGGGGCGCCCGGTGTTCCGCACCTTCTCGATCAATGACAACGCCTGGCGGGATACCGAAACGTGGCCGCCGCCGGCCGCACGAACGCAGCGCTTGTACCTGGCGCCGAACGCGGCGCTGGCCGACGCGCCGGCGCCGAACGCGGCCCCGCAGGCCTACCTCTCCGACCCGGCCAACCCCGTGCCGACGCTGTTCGGCGCCATCCTCACCGAGGGCTGGGGGAGCCAGGGGCCGGGAGACCTTCGCCCGGTCGAGGCCCGGGCTGACGTCCTGACGTTCACCACGCCGCCGCTCGGCCGGCCGCTGCACCTCGAGGGGACACCCCTGGCGAGCGTGGTCATCGAGTGCAGCGCCGTGGACACCGACGTCGCGGTGCGGCTCACCCAGGTCGACCCCGACGGCCGCTCGGTGCTGCTGGTGGATGGCATTCGCCGCGCCTCGCTGCGGTCGTCGTTGTCCAGCCGCCAGCTCCTGGCGCCGGCGACGCCGGTGCGGGTGCCCGTGAAGCTGCCTCCCGTGGCGGTGACGATCCCCGCCGGCCACCGCCTGCGCGTGCTCGTCGCCTCCTCGAACTACGACCGCTTCGACGTCAACATGCAGGACGGTTCGTCGCTGTCGGACGCCCCCGGCGCCCGCCCGGTGACGGCGGAAGTCCGGGTCCTGCTCGACTCCGCCAACCCGTCCTGGATCGACCTCCCGGTCGTTGGCGCAAGCCAGGCGAGGCGGCACCTCCAGCGCTCCGGCCACTGATCCCCCCGTGGGTGGAACGTGGACGAGGGTGGGGAGGGACCGTCCGCGCCCACGACGGCGCCCACGGACCGCCGGCCGTCGGGGGTACAATCGCCCCCGGGTCCAGACCGGTGGCGGGGTTCCTCGTTCTCGAAGACGTGGCCAAGAGCTTCGGCGCGGTGCGCGCGGTGGACGGCGTCACGTTGTCGGTCGAAAAAGGTGAGTTCTTCTCGCTGTTGGGTCCCTCCGGCTGCGGGAAGACGACGCTGCTCCGCATGGTCGCCGGGTTCGAGCGCCCCGATCGGGGGCGGGTGCTCCTGGACGGTATCGACATCACGGCGCTGCCGCCCGACCGTCGCAAGGTCAATACGGTGTTCCAGAGCTACGCCCTCTTCCCGCACATGACGGTGCGCGACAACATCGCCTTCGGCCTGCGCATGGCACGGCGGCCGCGGGCGGAGATCGCGCGCGAGGTCGACCGGATGCTCGCGCTCGTGCAGATGGAGGACCAGGCCGACAAACGGCCTGAGCACCTGTCGGGCGGCCAGAAGCAGCGCGTGGCCGTGGCCCGCGCGCTGATCAACAGGCCGCAGGTCCTGCTGCTCGACGAGCCGCTGGCCGCGCTCGACCTCAAACTGCGCCAGCGCATGCTGCTCGAACTCGACCTCATCCACGACGAGGTGGGGATCACCTTTCTGTACGTCACCCACGACCAGGGCGAGGCGATGAGCCTGTCGGACCGCCTGGCGGTCATGAACCGCGGACAGGTCGAGCAAGTCGGCACCCCGGCGCAGGTCTACGAGGCGCCGCGCTCGAGCTTCGTGGCGGCGTTCATCGGCGACACCAACTTCTTCGAGGGGCGGGTGGTCGAGCTCGTGAACGGCGACTACTCGCGCCTCCTCATCGAGGGGTTCGAGCCGGTGCTGTCGTTCAACGACACCGCCAAGCAGCCGGGAATGCCGGTGTTTCTCTCGGTGCGCCCCGAGAAGATTCGCATCTCGCGCGAGCGACCCGACCTCGACGGCCGCCACAACGTCGTGCCGGCGCGCGTGGAGGACGTCGTGTACCTCGGGACCCACACGCGCTTCTGGGTGCGCGCCGGCACCCACCGGGTGGCGGTGTTCCAGCAGCAGGGCCGCTTCCTGCTCGACGAGAGGCCGGCGCGCTGGGGCGACGACGTGTGGATCTCGTGGCACGCCGACGACGGCTTCATGCTCGAGCGCTACAGCGAAGCCGACGGGACGCTCGTGGACCTGCCGCCGCAGCGCATCGGCGAGGAGCGAGCGGCGTCCGGCGAGGCCGGGAAAGGTTAGGGGCCGGTGCGGGACGTCGCCCGCCGCCGCGCCGAGTGGCTGCTCACCACACCGTCGCTCGGCTGGCTCGCGGTCCTCGTGCTGCTGCCGACGCTCATCGTCTTCGCCATTGCTTTCAAGCCGGCCGATCCGTTCGGCGGCATCGGCGCCGGCTGGACGCTCGACACGCTCCGGGGGCTGGCGCGCTCGTCGTACCTCGGCATCGCCTGGCGCACCCTTTATCTGAGCCTGCTCGCCACCGCTGCGTGCCTGTGCCTCGCTACCCCGATGAGCTACTTCATGGCGCGGGCGCCCAGGCGCTGGCAGCGACGCCTGCTGCTGCTGGTCGTGGTGCCGTTCTGGACCTGCTTTCTGGTGCGGGTGTTCGCGTGGAAGGTGCTGCTCCATCCCGACGGTGCGCTCAAGCACGCGCTGTCGGCGCTCGGGTTGGTGTCGTACACGGCGACGCTGCTGTATACCCCGGGAGCGGTGCTGCTCGTCATGGTCTACACGAGCTTGCCGTTCGCCGTGCTGCCGATTTACGCTGCGGCGGAAAAGTTCGACTTCAAGCTGCTGGAAGCGGCGCGCGACCTCGGCGCCACCTCGTTGGGGGCGTTCTGGGCGGTGTTCATGCCCGGGATCCGGCGGGGGATCCTCTCGGCCGCGCTGCTCGTCTTCATCCCCTCGCTTGGCTCGTACATCATCCCCGACATTGTCGGCGGCCCGAGCCAGGTCATGATCGGCAACGTCATCGCGCAGCGGGTTTTTTCGGACCGCAACTTGCCGCACGCCGCGGCGCTCTCGGCGGCGCTCACCCTTGCGGTGCTGGCGCCGATGCTGGCGGCGCTGCTGCTGCGGCGCAAGGAGACGGGGTCGGGGAGGGGGACCGGGCTGTGAGACGCAGCCGCTTTCCGCTGCTCGTCACGCTGGCGGTCCTGGTGTTCTTTTACTTGCCGATCCTCGTGCTCGTCATCAACTCGTTCAACGCCTCGCGGTTCGGCTCCACCTGGCAAGGGTTCACGCTGCAGTGGTACGGCCGCCTGGCCACCCAGCGCGAGATCTGGGCCGCGTTCCGGGTGACGCTCGTGGTCGCGGTGAGCGCCACCGTGGTCTCGGCCGTGCTCGGTACCACCGCGGCGCTTGCCCTGCACCGCCACCGCAGCCGGCTGCAGCGCCTCCACTCGGCGCTCGTCGCGGTGCCGCTGGTCATGCCCGAAATCCTCATGGGCATGAGCTTGCTGCTCTTCTTCGCCACAGTCGGCCTGGAACTCGGGGTCTTCTCGATCTTCCTCGCCCACGTCACGTTTTGCGTGAGCTTCGTGGCAATGGTGGTGCTGGGGCGGCTGCAGGACTTCGACGACTCCCTGCTCGAAGCCGCGCGCGACCTCGGCGCTTCGGCGTGGACGGCCACCACGCGCGTCCTGCTGCCGCTGCTCGCTCCGGGGATCGCCGCCGGCGCGCTGCTGGCCTTCACGCTGTCGATCGACGACTTCGTCATCACCTTCTTCGTCGCCGGACCCGGCTCGACGACGCTGCCGATTCGCATTTACTCGATGATCAAGCACGGCTCGCCGCCGTTGATCAACGCGCTGTCCACGCTGCTGCTGGTCGTGACGTTCACGACCGTTTGGCTGAGCCAGAGGCTGCTGGAGGACCGGGCATGAAGAGCACACTCGTCAAGGCGCTGTCGTTTCTCGTCGCCGTCTCCCTCGTCGCCGCCGGAGGCTGCAAGCACAGGCCGAAGGAATTGCGGGTCTACACCTGGGCCGACTACATCAAGCCCGAAGTGCTGGCACGCTTCGAGCGGCAGGAGGGGTGCAGCGTCGTCATCGACACCTTCGACTCCAACGAGGCGATGTATGCCAAGCTCAAGGCGGGCGCCACCGGCTACGACGTCATCACGCCTTCGAGCTACATGGTGCAGGTCATGCACGGTCAGGGCATGCTGCAGGCGCTCGACCACTCCAGGCTGCCGAACATCGCCCACGTCGACAAGGAAATCCTGGCCATCGCCATCGACAAGCAAATGCACCACTCCGTGCCGTACATGCTCACGATCACGGGGATCGCCTACCTCCGCAGCAAGGTGAGCGAGGCGAAGCCGAGCTGGGCGATGCTCGACCGCGCCGAACTTGCCGGCCGCATGACGATGCTCAACGACATGCGCGAGACCATGGGCGCGGCGCTCAAGTTCCTCGGCTGCAGCCTCAACTCGACCGACGAGGCGGAGCTCGCGAAGGCGCGCGACGTCGTCATCCGGTGGAAGCGCAACCTCGCCAAGTTCGAAAACGAGCAGTACAAGACCGGGCTCGCCTCGGGCGAGTTCTGGCTCGTGCACGGTTACTCCGGCGACATCCTCCAGGTGCAGGGCGAGAACGAGGACATCGTCTTTGCCGTGCCCGAGGAGGGGACGTCGTTCGCCTGCGACGACCTTGTGATTCCAAAAGACGCGCCCGATGCCGAGCTGGCGCACCGCTTCATCAACTACCTCCACGACCCCCAGGTGGCCGCCGAAAACACCGAGTTCATCAGCTACCTCTGCCCGAACAGCGCGAGCTATTCGCTCCTGTCGGCCGAGACCCGCGCCAACCCGGCGCTGTTCCCTTCCAACGAGGTGCGCGCCCGCTGCGAGGTCATCGTCGACCTCGGCGAGCACAACGCGCTCTACACGAAGATGTGGGACGAGGTGAAAGACGCGAGGTAGGGGAGGGCAGGGGAGCGCCCGGACCGGAGGGCCGGCGGGCCGCGGCCGAAGGCCCGGAGGAACCGGCGTGACCGTCGCGGTCGTCGGCTCGCGCTCGCGGGATCCTGCCGGCCTGGGCGGGTGTGGAGGTCGTAGCGCAGGTGCGGTGCGCTGAGGGAGTTGGGTTTCCAGAGGGGGCGTAGCGGAATCACCCCGAGCAGCGCAGGCAGCAGCTGCGTCGGAGAGCGGCGACGGCTCCCCGTGGCGTGATGTCACCCCACGGTGCTGGGGGGAGAGAGTCATGTGCACACTGCCATTGGTCAGTGTGTCGCGCCATAGGCGCGTAAGACGCGGTAAATCAGCGCGGGCTCACATTCGGTCGACTATCTGTGTCAGGAACAGACTCCCGCAGAGCAGCCGCCGTGGCCAACATCCGACGCCCTCCCTGTTCTCCCGGACCGATGTCGAGCGCTCCTCGGGCCTTGACCGCTTCGCCATGATGCTCTTCGCCATCCCCGACGAGCCTCTCGTGTACGCGCTGGAAGCGCGGCGTGGACTCGGCCGGGACAGGTGCCCGGTTCAGCAGGTGTGCGACTTCGACCCGGGGCAGGGCTTGGCGGCGGTGCCGACCTCATGGGCGATGTCGTGCTTCGTGACCAGCGTGGTCGAGCAGCGAACGCTGCTCGAGGAGATGTTCGCCGAGCTGGGTCGGGCTCCATGGGCACAGAACCGCTGTCGAACGGGTCAACTGCAGGATCGGCCGGGTCTTCGGCTTTACGCGGCACACGATCCGCGGTCTCGCCACGATGCACGCCCGTATCGGTCTCACGCTCGTCGTCATGCTGGCCATCGCGCTGATTGCCGTCCGCGCCGACCACCCCGAGGTCATGCGCTCGCTCGTCGGGAGTCCACGACGACCGGCTGGCCGAGCCCTCGTGGCCACGCTGGCCCATCCCGCCGGCAACGCCGGGCATCAGGCGACAGAAGATACTGACCGGCCGGTTCGTCGCGAAGCGCACCACCACACCCGCAGGCACCCTCTCTCGCGCCTACCCGCACGACGGCGACCAGGTCGTCGAGGAGTACGCCTCCGCCCCTGGCCAGACCGGCGTCCTGCTCGCCCGCCGCCACCGCTGGGGCTGCTGGATCGACGACCTCGTCGCCGAAGAAATCGACATCGACGGCGACGGCACCCTCGAGACCACCCTCCACCTCGACGGCTTGCGCGGCCGCACGGGCAGCGCGATCTTCGTCTTCGAGACCACCTTCGCCCTCACCGACAGCCATGCGTACGCCGTGTGTCAAGGGACACCCAGATTCCCGCAGCCAGAGGCACCCAGATTCCCGCACGATGTCTCCCCGTGAACGGTCGCCCGCGGGGCGCCCCCGTGGCGTCGTATGACGGCCGCACGGCGTGTCCGGGTCCGGCGCTAGGTGCTGCACCGGGCCCGCTCGATGCGCGCAAGTGTCTTACCGTGATCATGATGTGATACGATGTGGCCATGGTGGTCCCCGACTCGATTCGCCTTCTGCTGCACGACTACGCCGTGCCAGCCCAGCTCGAGGGACCGGTGTGGGAACGCGCCATCATGGAGCGCGTCATGGAGCGGGGTGGATGGGACGAGATGCGTTGGCTGGTGGCCGAGCTTGGACGTGCGCGGCTGGGAGAGTACCTGCGGGAGCGAGGCCACCGGGTGCTCCCCCCGAGGGAGCTGCGGTTCTGGTCACTGGTCAGCGGGATTCCGGAAGCGGCAGCCGACGAGTGGGTTCGATCCGCCCGCGACAGGATGCGCTCATGGAGATGACTTTCCACTGGAAGGCCATTGCACCCGCCGTTGCGGAGGCGTTCCGCCGGGTGTCCACGGTGCTTTCGGGCACCGACTTCTACCTTGCGGGCGGCACGGCGTTGGCGCTGCGGCTCGGGCACCGCGAGTCGGACGATCTGGACTTCTTCTCGGCGCAGCTCGAGGACGTGAGCGGATTGCAGGCGAGACTTCTCGATGCCCTCCCCGACCTCGCAGTGACGTCGGTCGCGCCGAGGACCCTGAACTCGCTCGTCGGCGGCGTCCAGGTCAGCTTTTTCGGCTACCGCTACCCTCCGCTGGCACGTGCGGACGAGCCGGCTCCAGGGGTGTTGCCGCTTGCCGGCGTCGCCGATATCGCGGCCATGAAGCTCGCAGCGATCGCGTCGCGGGGGAGCCGCAAGGACTTCGTGGACCTGTGGTTCCTCCTCCAGCAGGGGATCTCGCTCGAGCAGGCGCTGGACTGGTTCCGGCGTAAGTACGCGATGACCGACTTCGGCCACGTCGTGCGCGCCCTCGTCTACTTCGACGACGCCGATGAGGAGCCGGAGCTGCGCATGCTGCGGCCGGCCGCATGGGCCGATATCAAGAACTCTCTCCGGCGCGCGGTCGAGCGCCTCGTGGGCTGACAGCCCGCGGGAGAACGCGAGCGTTCCGGTCCCTCTGCCGGCAGGTTGCTCGAGCCTGCTCCGGGAAGGGCAGGACCGCCGTCACGCCTGCTCGAGCAGTTCGCAGACCCTGGCGGCGGCGTCGGCGATCGGGGTCGTTGTGACGGCGTCGCGGCGGAGGGAGAGCTCCACCAGGCCCTGCCGGCCGTTCTTCTTGCCGGCGACGACGCGGACCGGGAAGCCGACGAGGTCGGCGTCGTTGAACTTGACGCCGACAGGTACACCCGTCTTCCACACCGAAAGTCACAGGCGAGCCCCATCCGAAATCGCAAGTGGCGCATCGGTGGGATGTTGACCCTCGGACGGGGGTTCGCGGAGCTCGAACGTCGTAGGCTCACGGCACCGAATTGTGGGGTTGCCATACGCGCTATCACACGCCTGGTATGTAGTCATGTACCTGCGGATCACCTCCCGCACCAACAAGGACGGCTCCAAGGCCGCCTGCGTCCAGCTCGCACATGACATCCGCGACCCCATAATCTACACCCCCAAGGCCGAGATCCTCTTCAACCTCGGCCGCCGCGACAGGTTCCCGTCAAAGTCGCGGGGGTCTGGGGAGTGGGAGGGTTCGGGCATGTGAGGGGGTGGCAGTCTGGCGGGTCTTTGTGGGTGGAGAGGGTGGAATTGGGGGTGAGCAGGCAGAGCGTGGCCC
>Ga0209506_1000563_pt1 | contig 47958 bp, 38 predicted proteins | sample AD_JPNHG2_MetaG_FD_184409 | JGI IMG/M metagenome (GOLD analysis project Ga0209506, IMG submission 184409) | Active sludge microbial communities of municipal wastewater-treating anaerobic digesters from Japan - AD_JPNHG2_MetaG (SPAdes) (version 2) | ecosystem: Engineered > Bioreactor > Anaerobic...
CGCATCTTGATGGCGCGGATGACCTTGACGAGGTCGACGCCGTTGCGCTCCGCGAACAGGCTCCACTCGTTGAGGAACGCCAGGATCGTGGCGCGGTAGGAGTTCTCGACGATCTTGGTGGTCTCCGACTCGATCGGCCGGTCCATCACCGTGAGCGGGAAGTCGGCGGTGTTGAGCACCTCGGTGAGGAACTTCTCGACCCGCCGTCGCGCCTCGTCGGTGCAGCCGGCGCAGACGCGCCAGAAGTCGCGAATCGACGCCACGTACTCGCGCCCCGGCATGACGCGCTCGAACGAGTGGGCGAGCACCGGGTCGGAGGTGATCCCGCGCGCGTCGAACGCCCGCTTGAGGATCGGGAACGCCACGAACTCCGTGGTTCCCGGCGCCACCGTCGTCTCGATCAGCACCAGGCAGTGCGGCCGGATCTTCTCGCCGATGGTGCGCAGCGTGTCCTCGAGCGCGCCCATCTCGACCTCGCCGGTGCGAAGGTTCCCCAGCGACTCCTTGCGGTAGTCGCACTGCACGTCGACGATCACGCAGTCAGCCAGCTTCAGGCAATCCGAGTTGAACGTCGCCACGAGCGTCTTCTTGTCGAGCACGCAGCGGGCGATCATCGGCGCCACCTCGGGGTCTTCGGCCTTCACCGGCGATTCGCCCCGGTTGAGCAGCGGAATCTTCCAGTACGAGCGCGTCGAGGGGCGCTGGCAGCCGATCACGAACTTCGAGGGCTTGCCGGTGGTCGTGTCCACGGTGTCGGCGACGATCGCGGCCATCACCGCGCCGACGAAGCCGACCCCCATCACGACCACCACCTCCTTGCCCTCGGCGTGCGCCTGCGCGGCGAGGGCTGCGAGGCGCTCGTATTCCGGGCCGTACTCGTGGTGCTGGGGGAGGGGGAACGTCTCACCGTTGGGGCTGGCCGACACCTGGGTCATGGAGGCTCCTTTGCGGCGCCGACTGCTGCGTCGTCCGTGATCGTCGCAACCTGGCCGTCGCGCGGATCGGCACGGCCGGCAAAGGTACGGGGCGGCGGGCCGGCCGTCAACCCTCGCAGCGGCCGATCCCGGGGCGGCGGGGCGAGAGGGAGCGGTTCCGCCGGGGCGCCGCGTCACGGCGACGCCGGCGAGGCGCGGCCTGGGTCAGGAGCGAGCGTCAGCTCGACGGCGGCGAGCCCGCCGGCGACGGAGCATCGCTTCACTTCCACGCCGACCTCGCCCCACACGCGTCGGGCCAGCGCCTGTCCCTCATCGGAAAGCAGCGAGGCGTGCGGATTCGCTTCGGGGAACTGCTTGAGCGCGAAGACCACCAAGGAGCCGGGCGCGACGCTCTCGGCGCAACCCCGCAGGTCCGGCCCGGCGCGCTCGATCTGGTCGTGGAGCGACCAGCGGGCGCGGTCGCGGAAGACCGTGAACGAGCGATCACCCTTGTGCAGGCGGTAGCGCAGGATCGACCAGTTGGTGGGACACAGCCCCTCGAACTGCCAGGTCCAGTCGTGGTAGCCGCTGAAAAACGCGATGAGGCTGAACTGGTCGAGGTAAACGGCGCTGGATGCTGGCCTGAACGCCTCCAGCGCCGCGATCTCTCTGTCGAACATCTCGCGTGGGTACCAGAAATGGGCACGGGCGCTCGCCACGTGGCTGGCCCCGATCGCGCCGGTGACCGCGATGAGCAGGCACGTCCGCACGGCCCGCGACCCGAGCCGGGCGAGCCCCGCGTCCAGGGCAAGCGCGCCGAACAGCAGCGCGAACGGGTACAGATAGAACTGGTGCCGCAGGGAGCCGCCGTAGGGATAGGTGTCGCGAAGGCCCAGGACGATCGCCGTGACGAGGAGGGCGATGAACAGCCACCCGGCGAGGCGGTGCGTGGCGGGCCGGCCCGGCGGCCGCGGTATCGCCATGGCCAGGCCGATCGCCGCCAGGAGCGCCAGGGTCACGAGCGCCTGGCTGCCCGGGGTTGCGGGCTGCAGGCGAAACGGGGTGAACAGGTCGACGAGCCAAGCGGTGTTGCGGAGCACAAAGCGGAGCGGACCTCCAGCCGTGCTCGAAGAGAGGTAAAACTCGGGGAGGTGGTTCATCGCGGCGCGGTGAGAGCCGTAGTGCGCGGTGTACAGAAACGCCGCCACCGCGAGCGGCAGGACGGCCGGCGCGAGCAGCGCGAGCGGCCGCCGCCGCACGGCCAGCAGCAGCCGCCAGCGGCCCAAACGCCGGAACGCGAACCGCGCGGCCATCAGCGTGCCGGCAGCGAGCATGAAGAGGGCGGCGGCGTAGTGGGTCAACAGCGCGCCGGAACAGGCCGTGCACAACCCCAGGGCGTGGCGCGCCGCGGTGGCGTGGCGCGGCGTGGCGAGTTCCAGCAGCGAGCGCACGGCGACGGCCAGGAACAACGTCAGCAGCATGTAGGCGCGGACCTCGCACGAGATCACGACGGCGTTCCATGACAGCGAGACCGCGAGTGCGGCGAGAGCCGGCACGGCCGGGTGGCGGCTCCAGCGTGCCACGATCCCGCCCAGCACCCAGGCGGTCGCGAGGCCGGCCAGCAACGAGACGCTGCGGATGACGAGGCGGGAGGTACCGAACGGCAGCACAGCTCGCAGCAGCAGGTAGAAGAGCGGCGGGTGGGTCTGCGACCTGATTTCCCAGACGAGGTTTTCCAGCGTGTCCTGCCCGGCGACGAAGACGTGCCACCAGCCGTCGTACTCGACGAACTGCACGGACGCGAAGTACAGCCGGGGCAGCGCACCGAGCAGCGTGGCCAGGGCGACGACGAGGCCGGCCTGGTTGGCGCTGCGCCGCATCACGTGGAAGAAGCCTTCACAGGACGACACTCTATGCCCGTGCCGCCGAGGTGGCAACACACCACAACGCCCCGGAAGGCCGGGGCGCTAAGTGCTTTGTTTTCTGGAGCCAACGGTCGGACTCGAACCGACGACCTGCTGATTACGAATCAGGATAAAGGGTGTTTTTGGCCGTTTCTGAGCGTTCGTGCCCTTGACAGGATGTCCTGACAGCGTCCACACTTAGCAACGATGACGGTTGCTCGGAGCGTTGGCGGGTTTTTCGTCCTCATGCTTACCCAATGCTTACCCGGAAACCTGCTGATTTTGGTAAGCACGGAATCAGCAGGTTTCAAGAGGGAGTGCCTGTGCGCGTCAAGCTGACGCTCCGTGAGGTGAAGGCACGGCGGCCAGACCCTCGCGGCCGGTTCTACCTGTGGGATACCGAGCTGGTGGGGTTCGGCATGGTGGTGTATCCCAGCGGCAGGAGGGCTTTCGTCGTCCAGTACTACCTGCCAGATGGGCGCGAGCAACGCTACACGCTCTCGAAACCCTTCGGGGTGGCCACGATTGAAGAGGCCCGCGAGGAGGCGCGGCAACTGCTCGCGGGTGCCAAGGTGGGGCTTTCCCCTCTGGTGGCCCGCCAGGAGAAGCGCGGCGCCATGAGTGTGGCCGCCTGGATTGACGAGTACCTGGCCGACGTGGTGCGCCGCAAGCGCTCCGCCCGTGACGACCGGCACTATCTGGGGATTGCGCGCGAGAAGTGGGGACGCCTGCTGCTGACCGAGCTGACCTCGAAGCACGTGTCGAAGGTCTTCCAGGCCATTGCCGCCAGTGGCAAGCGGACGGCGGCAAACCGTTTCCTGGCCAGCGTGCGCGCTTGCCTGCAAGCGGCATGGCGTCTCGACCTGATCAGCAGCAACCCGGCGGCGAAGGTGCGGGCGCTTCCCGAGGGAGCTCCTCGCTCGCGGGTGCTCTCGGAGGCCGAGCTGGGGCGGCTGGTCAAGGCGGTGGACGCCTTGAAGGACCCACACGTGCGCGCGGCATTCGTGCTGCTGATCGTCACGGGCTGCCGGCTCTCCGAGGTGCTCCGTGCGAAGTGGGAAGACGTCGACCTCGACGGCGGGCTCTGGCGCATCCCACGCGCGAAGAGCGGCCGGGTGGAGGTGATTCCGCTCCCCGGCTCCGTGGTGGCGCTGCTCCGCACCCTGCCGCGGGTGGGCTCGCTGGTGGTACCCGGGTGCCGTGACCCGGACAAGCGGCGCCCTGATCTGTCGGGGCCTTGGGACAAGCTCCGCAAGGCAGCCAGGCTCGAGGGCGTGCACGTGCACGACCTGCGGCGAACGGCCGGGCTTGCGGTGGCCCGGTCCGCTGGGTTGCACGTCGCCAGCCGCTACCTGCGGCACAGCGATATCAGAGTGACCCAGCGCCACTACGCCCCGTTGGGGATCGACGAGCTGCGGCGGGCGGCCGAGGTGCAGACAGGACCGCTCGCGAAGGTGCTGCCGATGCCTGAGAAGCGAGCGCGCAAGCGGGGTGCAAAGTGAGCACACGAGCGAAGCGCAAAGAGAGCGCGCCTGGACCGCTCACTCGCCCGGCGGCCGAGCGCTGGTTCCTGCTCCGAGAGACCGTCAGGCGGCCGGTACGGGAAGCTACCGTTCCTGTGGCGCGTCCTTGGCATGGCTCCTTTGCCTTCGGGGTCTGCTGAACCTATCGTAGTGCCTCTTGCGGCAGTTAGCGTTGCAGTAGCGGCGGCGGCGCGTCCCACCTTCGAGCGGCGCGCCACAATCGAGACATCGACGCTCGGGGCTCGGGACGGCCGCAAGCTCGAAAGCGAGCAGCGTCCACAGCGCCGATAGCAGACTGTCGGGGTAAAGAAAGGTGCGTTCGCCTTCCATGATGACCGGCGAGACGTGCCCTCTCAGCTGCTCGTTGACCTTCAGATACACGGCGTAACGAAGAGCCTCGATGGTGCCACGCACTTGGTCCTTGGACCAGCGAGCGAGTAGATCGGGGCGGGTGGCGGGGGACTCCCCGACGCCTTCTTGCGCGAGAATTTCGCAGGGGAATCTGTCGTCTTGGCGCCAAAGGACCGCCACGCTCTTGTGCTCGCGCTTCGTCCATCGGATGAAGCGGCTGCATCGTTCGTACGTGTGTTCGCGGACGGCGTCCCACCAGGCGATGACTGCATGCAGCTTTCGTGCTTCGAGCCGCCAGCGGCCGAGTGACTCGGCCGGGACCAAACACGACGAGCTGATCAGCGGCTCGATGTCGTTGCCCTTGGGCTCGTCAAGCAGTACGTCGTGAGCGCCGAGCAGGCCGAAGCGGTTCGCAAAGAACGACACCGCGCCGGCAAAGTCCTTGGCGTCCGCCAGACGGGCGAATCGGCGGTGGAGATCGTCCTGCGCAAGCGGCGCGTACGTCTCGAACACGCTACCGCGGGCGACCAGAAACGGCGGTTCCATGTCAACGTCCTTCCAGCCGGAAGCCTTGGCGTCGAAGGCCTTGGAGGGCGGTCCGTCGACAAGGGCGTACCCGCTGCGCGCGACTGGCCAGGGAAAGATGTAGTCACCTCGTACGATTTCAAGCCAAGTGACCGATCTTCGCATGGCCAACCTCCCCGGGCTGCAGTGACCGACCAAACGCGACGATTGAGTCTAGCACAGTCCTGAGGGAGCCCGTATGTTCACAAGCCAGGAGGAGAAGTTATGGAACCACTAACCTTGCGACCGAAACACCTTCCGGCCATCCTTGGTCTCTCCCGAGCAGAGATTTACAGGCTCGTAGAGGCAGGTGACCTACCGTCGATCCGATGCGGCAGGGCGATCCTGGTGCCCGTCGACAAGCTGCGCCAGTGGGTCGCCGAGCGTTCCGAGAGGCGGTGACCCAGTGCTCACGACCGAAAGGAGGCAGACGGCCATGGTTGACGAGCCAAAGCGCTACTTGACCACAAACGAAGCGGCCCGCTACATCGGCTGCCAGCCGCAAACCCTGCGGCAGAAGCGACACCGGGGCGACGGCCCGCCGTACGTCAGGTTTGGCAGGGGCCCGGGGGCGCGGTGCCTGTACGCTCTGGCGGACCTCGACGCCTGGATCCGTGAGCGGACTCACACGTCGACCGCAGACGAGTACGTCGCCAACGAGGTGGCGGCGGCCGGGCGGTGAACATGAGCGCCGAGCCCCGGCAGCTGCTCTGGCCTGAGGTGGCAGCGGCGATCGTCGCCAGGCAGCCGGGCAGCCGAATGCCGAGGCCTAACAGCTACGGGTGGATCGGTCCGATTCGGTCCCCGTTGCGCGAGGGCGACGATAACCCGTCATTCTCCGTGCTGCCGGACTCTCCGACCGACCCCGGCGCCTACATCGATCATGGCACCGGTGAGCGCGGGAGCATGGCAGACCTGGCGCGCGCCCTGGGAATCCCTGTAGGCGGCAACGGTGGCCAACGGCCCGAGCCTGCCGAGCCCGTGACCCTCGAAGGGTTCGCGGCCCATCGGCACCTTGACCTGGGGCGCTTGCGCAAGGTGTGGTGCGTCAGGATCGGCACTCACAAGGGGCGCGCCTGCCTGCTCTACCCGACGCGGCTAGGTGTCGGTCGGGTGAAGTACCTCGACGGCCGGAAACCCAAGTACACGTGGGATGGTGCCGGCGGCACGGCCCACCTGTACGGGCTCGTTGAGGCCCGCCGGATCGGTGGGAAGGTGCTGTACCTCGTCAACGGTGAGCCTTCCGTCTGGGGCGCAACGCAGGCCGGCGTTCCTGCCGTCTGCCTGTGTGCTGGCGAGGGGACCACCCCATCGGCCGAGCTGGTGGCCAAGATCAAGGCGGCCGGGTTCGCTCGGGTGGCTGTGGTCTACGACCTCGACGACGCAGGCCGGAAGGGTGCCCATGCGGTGGTGGCGGCGCTCCGGGCAGGTGGCGTTGTGGCGGTGGCGCTGCAGCTGCCAGCCTCGCTGGGCGAAGGTGGCGACGTTGACGACCTGGCCCGCCAGGTTGGGGACCGGCTCGGGGAGGTGCTCGCGGGGCTGCCCGAGCTTCAAGGCGGCGAGGCCGAGGTGGTCGGGTGGCCCGAGCGCCAGCCTCTCCCACCGGAGGCGGACCAGGTGCCCGACCTCCCAGAGGCTCTTCTGCCTGCTCCCCTGCGGCCGTGGCTGGCGGACGTGGCCGAGCGCGCATCGATCCCGCTGGAGTTTCCGGCGGTTTCGGCACTTGTGGCACTGGCGTCCGTGGTCGGTCGGAGCATCGCCATTCGTCCCGAGCGCTTCGACAATTGGACTGTGGTCCCGAACCTGTGGGGTGGGATCGTGGCGCCGCCGGCAACCCTCAAGACACACGCCGTGAGCGAGGGGCTGGCACCCCTGGAGCCATTGGAGGCTCGCGCCAGAGAGGCCTTCGCGAAGCGCCAGGCCGAGGCCGAGGCCCGGAAGGTGGTGCTGCAAACCCAGCTCGCCAGCCTCAAGAAGAGCAAGACAGTCTCACAGGCGGCCGTCGCTGCGATCCTCAAAGAGCTGGCCGAGTGCGGGCGGGTGGCCGAGCAGCGCTACCGTACCTGCGATGCCACCGTAGAGAAGCTGGGCGAGCTGCTCTGCGCGAATCCGCGGGGGCTTGTGCTCTCGCGTGATGAGCTGGCCGGGTGGCTTCGGACCCTCGACAAGCCAGGCCGTGAAGGCGAGCGCGAGTTCTTCCTCGAAGCCTGGAACGGGACCGGCTCGTTTACCTTCGACCGGATTGGCCGGGGGACGGTGCACGTGCCCTCCCTGTGCCTCTCCGTGGTGGGCGGAATCCAGCCTGGCAAGCTCTGCGCCTACATCGCCAAGGCGATTGGCGGGGGCGCTGGCGCCGATGGGCTGCTACAGCGGCTGCAGCTTCTCGTCTGGCCCGATCGGGTGCCACCGTACCGCCAGCCTTCGAGGTGGCCCGACCGTGAGGCGAAGCGCGCGGCGTTCGCCGTCTTCGAGGCTCTCGACGCTCTCAACCCCTCCGACCTGGGAGCCGAGATCGACGAGCTTGCCGGCCCGACGGCGCCGCCGTTCCTTCGCTTCGATCCTGCCGCCCAAGAGCTCTTCGACCCCTGGCGATCGGAGCTTGAAACGCGGCTGCGGTCCCCTGAGTTGGAAGACACCCCGGCGTTTGCGTCCCATTTGGGGAAATACCGCTCGCTCATGCCATCGCTGGCGCTGCTTTTCGACCTCACGGAGCGAGTAGCAGGTACCCGGCTGATGACCGGCGGGGTGGCGCTGGGGGCGGCACAGCGCGCGGCGGCGTGGTGCGAGTTTCTGGAGACCCACGCCCGGAAGGTGTACGGGTCCGAGCTGGCACCTGCTCTGAGTGGCGCCCGACTGCTCGCGAGACGGATCGAAGCCGGCGACCTCGAAGACGGTACACGGGTTCGTGACTTGTACCGGAAGCATTGGGCGGGGCTCTCGACGCCTGAGGTGGTCTGGCCGGGGCTGGTGGAACTGGAAGCGCGCGGGTGGCTCCGGCTCGAAGACGTCCCCAGCGGCGGCCGTCCCCGTGATGTGATCCGACTCCGACCTGACCTCCGGGGGGTGCGCGATGAGTAGCACCTTCACGTCTCGCTGGCTCGGATTCGATCCTGAAACGGCCACCTATCGAAGTGACAAAAGTGACAAAAGCGATTCCGTCTCTTTTGTCACTTTTGGCACCTGCTTTGGTGGCCGTTCTGAAGACACGCGGAGCGAGCGCCTACGTGCTGCCGGCGACGCGGCCGAGGCCGTCAACTTGCACTGCGAGGCGTGCGACCGATGCCGGCCCGAAGGCTTCACGGGTGACGTGCTGCAATACCCGCTCTGCCCGGAAGGGCTGGAGCTGCGCCGTCGCTACCGCGAGGCAAGGCGCCTGGCGTTGGCAGGGATGACCCGATGAGGAGCGAAGCCCGGACTTCCGCCTGGTGGTGGCGATGCGCGGCACGCTCCGGGGTGCGCCACCAGGTGCGCCACCAGGTGCGCCATGGGTGACCTTCGCTCGGTGGGCGATATCCTCGACGATGACGTGGTGATCGTGGAGACGACGGAGGGCCCGCGCGTGCTTCTCAAGGCCGAGGTGCAGGCCCTCCGCCGGCAAGACCCCGAAAGGTGGGCGAGGGTCATCAAGTACGGCAGGCGGTGGCGGCGCGGCCAGACGGTGGCGGGCAAGCTCGAGGTGGGCAGTGGCAGGTGAGCGGCGTGACGCCGAACCCCTCCGCCTCGTGGCGCTGATCCGGCAGGCCGTGGAGATGCGGACCGTTGGCGGTGGCGAGTCGGCCGGCCATACCCCGGTGGCCGGATCAAAAGTTGCCGCATCATGCACCTCCACAGCGGCGCGCTGCCCTTCCCTACACCTCGAGGGTTTCGCCTTTGGAAAACTGGAGGCACTGTGACCACGAAGCCGGCTCTGCAGCTTGCGCTCAAACAGGGGCTCACCAAGTGCCCTCCACCGCCGCGACACCTACGCCCCGCGACCAGGCGGTGGTGGCGCGCCATCGTCTCGACCTACGAGCTGGAAGAGCACCATCTGCGCGTCCTCGAGGCCGCGTGCTCGTCCTGGGATCGAGCCGAGCAGGCCCGGGAAGCTGTCGACGCCACGGGAGTGATCATCGAAGACCGGTGGGGGCAGCTCAAGGCGAACCCTGCCACCGTCGTGGAGCGCGACCAGCGGGCGCTCTTTGGGCGCCTGCTCGCGCAACTCGGCCTTGACGTGCCCGAGCCGAAGAGCAGGAGGTGAGCATGCCACGCCAACGCATGCGACCGAAGCGGCGAGTCCATGCGGCGACGGTCGACGAGTACGACTTTTTCTTTCTCCTCGACGCTGACCTGTCCGAGGCGGAGAAGGCGGCAATCGCAGAGGCGAATGAGGCGGCGTGGACGGCTGCCCGGATCGAAAGCGGCCGGCCGGGCACCCGGGACCCGGGCTTTTGGGACCGCCACGATCCAGGCGGGCGGCCGCGGCTCTTGCGTGTCGTGCTGTCGGCCTGGGGTGGCTGCTTCGAAGTGCGCGAGAGCGAGGCGGCCAGGCTTCACAGGCTCGGGCTGCTGTGGCCCGCTGAGCTGGCACTGTGGGATGCCGGGCAGCTCGAGCGAGAGGTGATGACCTTTGATCGGTCGATTCTGCACGAACCGGGCGTCGTCGTGGTGGACGGTGCGACGTGGGAGGCGATGAGCGAGCGCGAGCGGCTCGCGATGAGACGGCGGGCCCGGCCCGCGAGGTGACCGCTCGGTTCGATTCCCCGGTCGATACCTGGGGCTGCGAGTGTGCGCCGCGTGCTTACCCTATGCTTACCCAAGCACAACGCCCCGGAAGGCCGGGGCGCTAAGTGTTTTGTTTTCTGGAGCCAACGGTCGGACTCGAACCGACGACCTGCTGATTACGAATCAGCTGCTCTACCGGCTGAGCTACGTTGGCTCTCCGGACTGGGGAATTTACCACACCGCGGCGGCAGCTGCCAAGCCTCCAGGAGTGGCACGTCCACATCGGCTGCCGCCGCATGTTCGCGGGGTCTCGCGAACCAACCGCGAGAGGACGGTGCCCGTTGGCACCTTGCGGCGCGTGCAGGTGCGGGCAAAGGGGAGCCGGTTCGACGCGAACTCTGGGCCGCGCAAGCAAGCGTTGTGCTGCCGCGCATCGACCGGCAGCGTGCCTCCATCTGTCGCCACCTCGACGGTCGTCATGGCGGGGGGCGAGGGGCGTGCGGTCGGGGTCATCGCCGGGTGCCGGGGTGGCGGGCGGCCGGTCATCGATCGGTTTCGGTTCGGTCAAGCGGCAGGGCGCCTCCGCGCCTAGCCTGGCAGGGAGGGGCGCAGGGGAGGTCGGCCCCCGCAGGGTAGAATCCGCGACGATGAGCTCGAGCGAACCGGAGAGGGCGACAGGGAGGGGCTTCCAGGTAGGAGGGTGGCTCGTGCAGCCGCAGCTCAACCGGATCTGCGGGCAGGGCCGCACCGTGACGCTCGAGCCGAGGTTGATGGACCTCCTGGTGTTCCTGGCCGCCCGGCCGGGCCGGGTGGTGTCCAAGGACGAGCTGATCGACGGAGTGTGGCGGACCGAGTTCATCACGGAGTGGGCGATCACACGCGCCATCGCCAAGCTCCGCCGGGCGCTCGGCGACGAGGCCGGAGCGCCGCGCTTCATCGAGACGATTTCCAAGCGCGGGTACCGGCTCGTCGCGGCAGTCGGGGCGCCGCCCGGGTCCGGCGCCGGGCCGGCCGCGGAGGGGTCCCCGGCGAACGGGGTGGCCAGGAGGGGGTACGTGGTCGGGCAGTGGGTGCGGGGGGCGCAGTTCTACGGGCGGCGGACGCAGCTCGCCGAGGTGCTGGACGGGCCGCGCGACTGCCTGTGGGTGCTCGGCACGCGGGTGTCGGGCAAGACTTCGGTGCTGCGCCAGCTTGAGCTGCTCGCCGACAGCGAACCGGCGCACGGGCTGGTGCCGGTGTTCTGGGACCTGCAGGGCGCCGAGAAGCCGTCCGACCTCGACCACGGCTTCGCCGAGGCGTTGCGCGACAGCGGTCCGCGCCTGGAGGCGGCCGGCGCGGCGGTGGAGCCGCTGCTGGGGCTCGAGCTGCTGGCGGCGCTGGCGGCGCTGCGGCGGGGGCTCGCCGAGCGGGGGCGGAAGCTGCTGCTGCTGTGCGACGAGGCCGAGGAGCTGCTGGGGATCGGGCGGCGGGCGCCGGCGCTGCTGCGCGGGCTCCGGAGGGCTCTGCAGGGCGGTGGGGTCCGCGCGGTGCTGGCGGCCAGCCCCCGGCTGTGGGCGCTGGCGGAGCAGCGCGAGGATACCTCCCCGTTCTTGCACGGCTTCACGCCTCCGGTCCACCTCGGCCCGCTGGCCAGTGACGAGGCGCGGGCGCTCGTGACGCAGAGTCAGCTGCCGGCCGCGGAGCGTCCGCGCCTGGAGGCGGCCGCGGTGGAGCGGATGCTGGCGCTGTGCGGCGGCCACCCGTACCTGCTCGCGCTCCTGGGCGAGCGCCTGCTGGCCAGCGGTGACCTGGAGGCGGCGGTGGCCGAGGTGGAGGCGGACCCGACCCTCTCCCATCTGTTCGCGGTCGACCTCGCGCTGCTCTCGGCCGAGGAGGCGGCGCTGCTCTCGAGGCTGGCCGCAGGGGACGAGGGGGCGGTGGCCGACGCTGCGGCGGCATACCAGCTCGAGCGGCTCGGGATGGTGCGGCGGGAGGGAAGCCGCCTCGCGGTCGGCCATCACTTCCTCGCCAGGTGGTTGCGGTGCCGGACCGCCTAGGGACCCGCCACCGGGTCGCGGCGGCGGCCGCGGTGCTCGCGCTGGTGCTCACCGTGGCGCCGGCGGCGCGCGCCGACCTCTGGTACGAGCACTACGCCCGCGCCGAGCAGGCGCTCGCCGCGGAGGACTGGACCGCGGCGGTGCGGGAACTCAACGAGGCGATCAGGCGCAAGGGCGACTCGGGAGCGCGGGAGCGCACCTACGGGATGCGCGTGGTGGCGTACTTTCCCTACCTCAAACTGGGGATCGCCTATGCGCGGCTGGGGCAGCACGAAGCGGCGCTGCAGGCGTTCGAGACCGAGGAGAGGCTCGGCGCAATCCGCGGTTCGGACGGCGCGCTCGCCGAGCTTGGCCGCTACCGTGAGCTGGCGCGGGCCGGCCAGCGGGCGGCGGCCGAAAGCGCCGAGGGGCGCGCAGTGCGCCTCGTGCGCGAGAGCCTTCAGGAAGCCGGCGGGCTCGCACGGGAGGGGCGGCTCGAGGAGGCCATGGCCGCTGTGGGCCGCGCTCTCGCGGTGGCGCCGGAGGACGCCGAGGCGAAGGCGGCGATGGCCCGCCTGCGGCAGGCCGCCAGTGCCGCTGAGCAGGCCCGGCAGGACGCCGCGCGCGCCGCCTCGCTCGTGGCAGGGGCCAGAACCGCCCTCGCGGAGCGGCGGTACGCAGCCGCCGCCTCGGCGCTGCGCGAGGCCTTGGCGCTGGTCCCGGGCGGGGAGGCGGAGACGCTCTTGCGCCAGGCCGAAGATGGCCTGCGCCCATCGCTGCCGACGGCTGCCGGCGGGGCGGGGCGGGAGGTCATCGCGGAGGCGCTCGCCGAGGCGCGGCGGCGAGCCGGCGCCGGCGATGCGGACGGAGCGCTCGAGGCGCTGCAGCCGGTCCTCGTCGCCGAGCCTGCGAGCAGCGAGGCGCTGTCGCTCCAGGCCCGGCTCGTGGAGATGCGCCGCGAGGCGGAGCGCGCCGGGGTGGTGCGGAGACTGGTGGCACAGGGCGAGGCGGAGCTTGCGGCCGAAAGGCCCGAGCGCGCCCTCGCCGCAGCCAACCGCGCCCTTGCGCTGGACCCCGCCGAGCCCGCGGCGCTCGGCCTCGTGCAGCGCGCCTACGGGGCACTCAGCCAGGTGCTGCTGGGGACCGCCGGAGCGGGGCGGGTGCCGCCGGCGATCCGCTTCGTCGACCAGCGCCGGGCCGCCGAGGACGGGTCGCGCGTGCAGGTGGTGCACGAAGCCGACTTCCGCCTCGACGGGGTGGTCCTCGACCGGGGAGAGGTCACGGTGGCGTTCTCCGACGAGACGGGCCGCCCACTGGCCGGCGCGAGCCGGGGGCAACCGGTGGGCGATCTCGTGCTCACCGAGTTCTGGGTCCGCCGCCGGCTCGAGCCCGGGGCTGCGGCGATCCGGGTCGAGGCCCGCAGCGCCTCGGGCCTGTCCGCGAGCGCCGAGTACGCCGTGCTCTTCGTGCGGCCGCTCGCGCGCTCCCCCTGGCTGGCGGCGATGCTGGCGGCGCTGGCGGCGGCCTCGGCGGGCGCCGTGGCCGGGGTCCGGGCGTGGCGGCGACGGGTGCTGCGCCGCCGCCGCTTCAACCCGTTCGTGGCTGGCGCGCCGGTCCTGGACAGGCGCCTGTTTTTCGGCCGCGAGCGCCTCATTCAGCGTGTGCTGCAGACCGTCCACACCAACAGCCTGCTGCTGTACGGCGAGCGGCGGATCGGCAAGACCTCGTTGCTGCACCAGCTCAGGCGGCGGCTCGAGGAAGTCGACGACCCCGAGTACGCCTTCTTCCCTGTCTTCGTGGACCTGCAGGGCACGCCGGAGGAGCGCTTCTTCGCGACGCTCGGCGCCGAGGTGTTCGAGGAGCTGGGTCCGCGGCTGCCCTCCGGGACGGTCGAGCCGCCGGCCTCCCGCGGCGGCGAGTACGGGTACCGCGAGCTCGTCGCCGACCTGCGGGCGGTGATCGAGGCGCTGGCCCGCACCACGCCGAAGCGAGTCAAGCTGGTGCTGCTCATCGACGAGGTGGACGAACTCAACGCCTACGACCCGCGCATCAACCAGCGGCTGCGCAGCCTGTTCATGCGGGCGTTCTCGGAGCACCTCGTGGCGGTGGTGTCCGGGGTCGAGATCCGGCGGCAGTGGGAGCAGCACGGCTCGCCCTGGTACAACTTCTTCGAGGAACTGGAGGTCACGGCCATCGACTGCGCCGACGCCGAGGCGCTGGTGCGCGAGCCCTTGCAGGGGGTGTTCACGGTGGAGGACGACGCGGTGGCCGAGATCCTGGCCCGCACCGGCTGCAAGCCGTACCCGATCCAGAAGGCGTGCGTGGCGCTCGTGGACCGCCTGTACCAGGAAGGCAGGACGGTGATCACGCGCGCCGACGTGGACGCCGTGCTCGAGCCGGGGGAGGCGTGACCGTCCCGTACGTGATCGGGCAGTGGGTGCGGGGCGAGCGGTTTTACGGCCGCGGCGCCCTGATCGAGGACGTGCTGCGCGGCGGGCGGCCGTGCGCGTGGGTCGCCGGCGCGCGGCGAATCGGCAAGACCTCGCTGCTGCGCCAGCTCGAGCTGCTGGCGCCTGAGGCATCGCTCGAACCGGTCGTCTGGGACCTGCAGGGCGTGGAGGACGGGCGCGAGCTGTGCCTGTCGCTGGCCGACGCCGTCCTAGACGCCTGCGGCCGCGATCGGCTGGGGCCGCCCGCGCCCGGCGAGGACGCGCCGGCCTACCTGGCGCGCCTGGCGCGCTCGCAGGTCCCGGCCGGCCGCGCGCTGCTGCTGTTGTGTGACGAGGCGGAGGACCTGGCGGCGCTGCTCGGGCGCGAACGGGCGCTCGCCGACCGGCTCCTCGACGTGCTGGCGACCGCCGGGGTGCGCGTGGTCCTGGCCTCCTCGGTGCGGCTCGCCGCCGTCGCCACTGTCTCGCCGCATGGCGCCGCGCTGCTCGCCCGCCTCGGGCCGCCGCTCTACCTCGGCCCGCTCGACCCGGCCGCGAGCCGGGCGCTGGTCCGCCAGCAGCATCTGCCGGCCGCGGACCGCCCGGCGCTTTCCGACGCGGCCGTCGAAGCCATTTGCGAGCGCTGCGGCGGCCACCCGTTCCTGCTGCAGCTCCTGGCCAGGCGGGTGCTGGAGGGCGGCGAGCTGGAGAGCGCGTGCGCGTCGCTCGCCTCCGACCCGATGCTGGCGTACCTCGTCGCGGCCGACCTGGCGCTGCTCGAGGAGGGCGACAGGGTGTTGCTGAGGCGCCTGCCGGTGACGGCCGGCGGCGCCGAGCCGGCGCGGGCGGCGCGGCTCGAGGCGCTCGGGCTCGCGCGCCGCGACGCCGCCGGCAGGCTCGTGGGAGGCAACTGGATTTTCGAGACGGCGTTCCGGCTCAAAAGCTGACGATCGCCGAGAGCGAGATGGCGAACTGCGAGCGTGACTGGTCGATCCCGACGTCGAGCTGGAAACGCCGGAACGCCATGCCGAAGCCGGCCGTGAGGTGCACCTCGTCGCCGCCGCCGGCCTGGCAGCCATACGGCGAGCCCGGGGTCGAGCTGCAGGCGCGGTGGTCGGGGTCGAGCCATGCCCCGGCTCGCACCGCCAGCACCGGGTTCACCCGCAGGAAGGCGTACTCGATTCCGGCGTGCAGCTCGTCGGCGTCGCCGACGGCGAGGCCCTCGTCGCCGCCGGCGATAGCCGCCAGTCCGTCGCGCAGCCTCGAGTACCGGACCCGGTCCCACTCGAGCGCGAGGGTCAAGGCGCCGTCGCGCGAGCGGTACGCGGCTCCCAGACCGTACGAGTCGGGCAGCTGCAGCGTGCGCGACGTCGAATCGGGAGCGGCCGCCACGGCGCCGCTGTCGAGCGACGGGCCCTCACGGAAGAACCCGCCCAGGCGCAGCCGCTCCGAGGGGCGCCACAGCACCCCGGCGTTGAGCCCCCAGTCGGAGCTTTCTGTCGTGCGGGCGGCCTTGCCCGTGGTGCCGAGCGGCGCCAGGCCAACCGTGCCTGCGAAGTGAGAGACGCCGACGCCCAGCGCCAGGTTCTCGCGGAGCTGGTACCCGGCGGCGATGCCGAGCCTCCCGACGTCGAGCGACGCCAGCCGCTCCTCGCCGCCGGCGTGCAGCCGCGCGCCGGCCGCCTTCGGCGAGTCCTCGCGCTCGATTTCGAGGGTGGCGAGCTGGTGGCCGTAGACCGCGAACGACCAGCGGCCAAGCGGCACGACGGCGGAGAAGAACGACACCCCGTTCACAGCGCCCAGCGTCGACGTGCCTTTCTCGTCGCTCTCGAGCGCCCCGCGCAGGCGAAGCTCGAGCGACACCTCGGGACGCACGAGCTGCACGAGGCCGGCCGGGTTGGCGAACGCGGCGGTGGCGTCGTCAACGAGCGGAGCGAACGCGCCGGCAAACCCCATGCTGCGGGCGCCCGGGCTCGAGAACGTCAGCTCGAGGCCCTGCGAGGGCTCCTCGGCGCGCAGCACCGGTGCGCACGCCAGCAGCGAGAAGAGCAGCGCGAGGCCGGCAGTGCGGCGGGAAACGCGGGGTTGGGGTCGCACGGGCGGGGATGGTAGCAAAGGCTCACCTCGCGGTCATCGCAGGATCATCGTTCGGTCAAGCGGGGCCGGTGGACGGGGCCGATCCTTCCCGTCAGGCGCGGCAGGGGCGACCCCGGGCCGGAGCCGGAAAGACCACAGGAGGACCGCAGACATGACAACCACAACCTTCCGTCCGTTGCTGAAGACCACGCTGTTCGTCGTCGTCGCCGTGCTCGTGTCGGGCGTCGGCAGCGCCCTGGCACAGGTGGGCGCCGTCGAGCTCACCCCGATGGTGGGGTACCGCTGGGGCGGCACCATCTCCAAGGAGGACAACCCGGCGCTCGGCTACGACGCCGACCTCAAGGACAGCGCCACGCTCGGCCTCATCCTCGACATCCCGGTCTCGTACCACGTGCAGATCGAACTCTCGGCCGACCACCAGCGTACCGGGCTGAGGCAGGGCGGGCTCTTCTCGCCGGCCGACCATTCCTTCGACATGGACGTCAACTACTATCACGTCTCCGTCCTCGGGCAGTGGCCGCAGCGCCATGTCACCCCCTACGTGGTCGGGGGCCTCGGAGTTGCGGACCTGCGGCCGGAGCGGGCCGGCTTTTCGGACTCGCGGCGGTTCTCGACGACCCTTGGGGCGGGGGTCAAGGTGCCGTTCTCCGAGCACGTGGCGTTCCGCCTCGAGGCGCGCGGCTACTGGAGCGACACCAGCGACGGGGCGTGGGAGTGGGACGACGACTGCGGCGACCACCACGGGCACTGCCGCTGGGACCGCGACGAGGACTTGATGCAGGCGCAGGTTCGCGTCGGCGTGAGCTTCCGGTTCTAACGGTCGAACCACGGGTTGGAACGTCATGACACGCCATTTCATCTCGCTGCAACCGGTCCGGCGCGCCGCGCCGGGCCGGCCCTTCCTCCTCGCCCTGGCCGTGCTCGTCGCGGCCGTCCCCGTGGCGGCGCGGGACGGTGCCGGCGACGCGCTGCGCGGGCGCGTGCTCGACGCCGCGACGCGGCACCCGATCGCGGGTGCCGAGGTCGCCTGCCCGGACCAGACCCTCGTCTCGACCGACGAGCGGGGTGAGTTCGCATGCCCGGCCGCGGTGCGGGCTCCGTTTTCGCTCGTGGTCGTGGCGGCGGGCTTTCTCCCGCGTGCGCTCGAGGTGGCGGACCTGCGGCAACAGGACCGGCTCGAAGTGCGGCTGGAGCGCGCGCCGCAGTACGCCGAGCAAGTCGTGGTCAGGAGCCCGGCTCCGGCGCCGCCGGAGCCAGTCCAGGACGTGACCGCCCGGACCGTGGCCGCCACCCCGGGAGCGCTCGAGGACGGCCTGCAGTCGCTGCGCGCGCTGCCCGGCGTCGTGGCTCGCCACGGGTGGTCGGGACGGCTGTACGTGCGAGGCGGCAGGCCGGACCAGAACGGGATCTACCTCGACGGCATCCCGGTCTACGACCCCTACCGCCTGTTCGGACTCGTGAGCCTGTTCAACCCCGAGATGCTGGAGTCCATCTCGCTGCACCCAGGCGGTTTCGACGTCCGTTACGGGGATCGCCTGTCGGCGGTGATCGCCGGCGAGAACCGTGTCGGCGCCCTCGATACGGCGCTCGCGGGCAGCGCCAGCCTGAGCCTCACCAACACCAACCTGCGCGCCGAGGGCCGGCTCGGCCTGGGCTTTCCCTCCAGTTGGCTCGTGAGTTTCCGCCGCACCTACTTCGACCTCGTGGCTCGCGACGCCGACATCCCTTCGTTCACCGACCTCCAGGGGCGGATCCTGCTCGAGCCGTCGCCGCGACACCGCCTCACCCTCACGGTCATGGGCTCGGTCGAGAAGACCGACGCCTCCCTCGACGAGGAGGAGTTTTCCGGCGTGCCGGAAAGCCGCATCGAGGCCGGCGACAACCAGAAGAACACGGTGCTCGGGCTGCGCGGCCAGCACACCTTCGACGACCGGCTGCGCTTGCACTACGTCCTCTCCCGCACCCGCGACCAGCAGGACTCCGACACCTACTACCGCGAAGGGGAGACCGGCTACGAGACCCGTTTCGACCAGGATCTCGACGCCGTGACCTCGTCGGTGCGGACCTGGCTCGAAGCCACCTGGGACCGCCACACCCTCGAGCTCGGCGGCGAGGCGGCGCGCAGCGAGAACGAGGTCTCCTTCCACCTCGACTCCCAGGACCCACGCATCGTCATCCCCGACTCCATCAAGAACTTCGCCACCGAGCAGAGCTACAACAAGTACGGCGCGTTCCTGCAGGACACCATCGCGCTCTCACGCACGCTCGACCTCAAGGCCGGCGTGCGCTGGGATCGCTCCGAGCTGTCGGGGATGTCGACCACCAGCCCGCGCGCGTCGCTCGTGTGGCGGCCGCGCAGCGCCTGGGAGCTGCGTGCGGCGTGGGGGCACTACTACCAGTACCCGAGCTTCGAAGCCCTGCAGGGGGACGGCTACTTCCTGGACCTGCGCGGGATCAAGGAAGCCAGGCTCGAGCCCGAGCACGCCGAGCACTTCCTGGCCGGGGCGGCGTACACCTCGCCACAAGGGTGGAAGCTGGCGGTGGATCTGTACAACAAGCCGCTGTCAAACATCCTCGCCTCGGGCAGGGAAGAAGAAACTGTGCTGATCCTCGATGCAGACAATCAGGCCGTGCCGTACACGCGCCGGGAGCTCACCTACCTCCCCGAAAACAGCCGCCGCGGCTACGCGCGAGGCGGGCAGGTCGTGTTCACGCTTCTGGAAGGCACCGGCCGGCCGTACTACGGCATGCTCGCCTACACTTACGGCGAGGCGCGTACCCGCGACGACGCCGTCTGGCGGTGGGAGGACCACGACCAGCGCCACAGCCTGCTCCTTGTGGCCGGCTGCAAGCTCGGTCGCCGCCTCGAGCTGTCGGGCAAGTGGCTGCTCGCGACCGGGTTTCCGTACACGCCGCTGGGCAAGCTCATCCGCGTCGTCAACGACGTGAACGGCGACGGGATCTACGACCCCGCCGCCGGGGACACCTTCACATGGCAGCGCGACGATCCCGACGCACGGATCAACGCCGGCCGCCTGCCGCCGTGCCACCGGCTCGACCTGCGCCTCGAGTACACGCCGCCTGCCGGTCGGCTCGCCTGGAGCTACTACGTGGACATCATCAACGCCTACGGCCGCACGAACGTGGAGGGCTGGCGTTACACCGCCGACTACTCCCGCCGGGAGCCCGAGGAGGGCCTGCCGTTCCTGCCCTCTGTCGGCGTCAAGCTGCGGTTTTGACCGAGGCGCGGCCGCGGGGACGCCCCGCGGCCGCGCTTGCCATCAGTGCGGGATCGAGAAGGTGGTGACGAGGAAAACCGCCATCTGGGCCCGATCCACGACCCCGTCCGGACAGAACAGACCGGGGGCGCATCCCGCCGTGATCCCCTCGGCGGCGAGCTGCTCGATCGAGGCCGCCGCCCAGTGGGTGGCCGGCACGTCCGCGAAGAGGGTGCCGGTCGCCGGCGGGGGCTGGTAGGCCGGACCGTACTTGACGGCGAGCAGGAAGACGGCCATCTCGGCCCGCGTGAGGTCGGATTCGGGGCAGAAGCGAAGCGGATTGGTGGCGCACCCAGAGGTCAGGCCGTCGGCCCAGAGCTGCTCGATCCACCCCGCCGCCCAGTAGCCGGCCGGAACGTCGTCGAAAACCGCGCCTGTCGGCGGTGGCGGCGCAAAGCCGGTGCCATGGCCTGCCACGCCGAGGAAGACGGCGTTTTGTGCGCGGTTCACGAGGCTGGCCGGACAGAAGACGAGCGGGTCGCTGCTGCAGCCTGCCGTGATCCCGTGCCGGTAGATCGCATGGACGAACGATCGCGCCCAGTGGTCGATCGGGATATCGGCGAACACCTGCTTGTACAGAGCGAAGTTGATCCCGGAGGTGATGGTGTCGGGGGTCACCACCACCGGTGTGCCGAGCGTCGGGGTGCAGGAGGGCTCGCACTCCCGCCCCTCCCAGAGCTGGTCGATCCAGGGGTCGGGGGTGTGGTAGCTCTGGGTCGCGACGTAGTAGGTGCCGGGTCCCAGGTAGGTGGAGGAGAAATTGCCGGCGGCGTCGGCGGAGGTGTGCGAGACGTAGTTGCCGTTTGCGTCGAAGAACCTCACCCATCGCTGGAGCACAGGCAATCCGAACGTCGCGTCGGTCACGCGACCGGTGATGCGACCGTTGCGGCGGAGCACGAAGTCGATGCCGGTCGTGGTCGTACCTTCGGCGACTGCGATGGGCGTGCCGTTCGTGACGGTGCAGCCGCCATCGCATGGAATATCGTTGTACAGCTCGTCGAGGTGCTCCTTGGGCCACCCCGAGGAGGCGACGGCGAAGTACGTGCCCGGCGGCAAGCCCATGATCTTGAAGCGGCCCATCGGGTCAATGCTGTCGGACGAGACGTAGGCGCCGGTGTGATCGTAGACCGAGACCTGGCCCTTGACCGGCGCTCCGGTAATGTTGTCGCGCACGGCGCCTGCGATGGCTCCGCGACGGGCGAGTGCGAAGTCGATACCTGAGGTGACGGTCCCGACCGTCACCGCCACCGGCGTGCCGGTGGTCACGACGCATCCGATCTCGCAAGGAATGTTGTCGTAGAGCTCGTCGAAGTGGCCCGCGCTCTCCGTTCGGACGAAGTAGCTGCCCTGGGGGAGATTGGTGAACGAGTAGCTGCCCTGGGAGTCGGAGGCGGCGTCCTGGAACCAGGTGCCGGTCTGCGTGTAGAGCACGAGACGAATCCCCGGCACGGGCGAGCCGTCTGGATCCTCGGTCACCCTCCCCGAGATCCGCCCGCGAGGTTGCAGCGCGAAGTCGATGCCCGTGGTCGCGGTTCCGGGGGCCACCGTCACCGGCGTCCCGGAGTTGACGTCGCAACCCGAGTCGCATGGAACGTTGTCGTACACCTCGGGTACGTAGCCCATCGCCGAAGCCTTGACGAAGTAAGTCCCCGGCGCGAGGTCCTGCACGTAATACTGGCCCAGGTCACCCGACCAGGTCTCGCCGGCAACGTTGCCGTTCTCGTCGTAGACCAGGATTTCCGCGTGGGCCAGCGCCCCGCCGCCTGCCTTCGTGACGGAGCCAGAAATGCCGCCGAGGCGATCGAGCGCGAAGTCGATGCCCGTCACGGTGCCGCCGGTCGCCACTGCCACCGGCGTCCCGGTCGTGACGGTGCACGAGGGGTCACACGGAACGTTGTCGTACAGCTCGCCGGCATGCGACCCGTAGTTCTCGCGACTCGCCCGGACGAAATAGGAGCCGGTCGGAAGTCCCCGCAGCGTGAACGACCCGTCGCTGGCCGTGCTCGTCGTCGAAACCGAAGCACCGCTTGCGTCATGGACGGTGACGCGGCAGTCGGGCACGGGTGTCCCTGTCTGCTCGTCGGTGACGCGGCCGGCAATGGTGCCTCCGGTCTCGAGCGCGAAGTCGATCCCGGCCGTCGTCTGTCCCTCCATGACAGTGATCGGTGTGCCGGTGCTCGGGGTGCACGAAGGCTCGCACGGGAGGTTGTCGTAGAGCTCGTCGACGAGTTCCGATGGCGAGTCTGCCGTGCGTGCGAAGTACGTTCCGGCTTCGCGACCGACGATCTCGTAGTAACCGGCTGCATCGCTGTAGGCGTAGGCGTAGGAGGTCTCCGAAGGCCGGTAGAGGCGGACCGCCACGTTTTGCAGCGGCTGGCCGTCAGCCGCCCGAGTGACCCGCCCCTGGACGGTCCCGAGCTGGTGGAGGGCGAAGTCGATGTGCTCGGTCGTGGTCCCCGCAGCCACGGAAACGGGAGTGCCCTCGTCTGGCGAGCACGTGAATTGCTCGCAGGGGATGTTGTCGTACAGCTCGTCTCTGTAGCGTGCGTCGGCAGCCAGCACACGGACCGGTCCGGATGGGATTCTGTCGACGCTATAGTTGCCCTGGGAGTCCGTCGTCGCGTAGAATTCGTACCACGAGATTCTGCGCACGTAGACTGTGGCGCCCGCAATCGGCAGTCCGGTGGCCGCGTCGGTCACCGTCCCAGTGACGCGGCCCAGTGGGGTGAGGGCGAAGTCGATGCCGTTGGTGGGGAGACCGGCCACCACCGGCACCGGTGTTCCGGTCAGGAGGTCGCAGTCTTCTTCGCAGAGGATCCCGGAAAAGAGCTGTGGCGCATAGCCTGGTGAAGAGGAGTACTGTCTGCTGGCGCGCACGAAGTACGACCCTGTGCCCAGCCCAAACACCACGTAGTGGCCCGTGCCGTCGGTGAGGTCCGTCGACACCGGGTCGCCCGCCGCGTCGAACACGTCGACGAAGACAGGATGCAGCGGCTCGCCCGAGTCCGCCCCCGTCACCCGGCCGGCGATCCAGCCGCCCAGCTCGAGTGCGAAGTCGATTCCTTCCGTCGGGGTATCGGCAGCCACGAGAACCGGGGTGCCTGTTCTCGGGTCGCAGCTCGACGGACACGGGAAGTTGTCGTACAGTTCCGCGAGATGCTGGGGGGCGCTCGCTGTGACGAAGTACTCCCCCGGTGCAAGCCCCGTCACCAGGTAGTACCCGGTGTCCACGCCGGAGCGGGACGTGACGAGGTTGCCAGCGACGTCGAACACCGCTACGTTCCCCTGCAACGCCAGGCCGGTCGCGGCCGACACGATTTGCCCCGAGATCGAACCGCCCTCGGGGGCGTCGGTGGAGTAGGTGAAGTCGATGCCCGGGGTGTCCTGGCCGCCCACCACGGTGATCGGCGTGCCGAGCGTCGGATCGAAGGGGTCCGGCCAGGCCAGCTCGCGGTAAAGCTCCTTCCAGGGCCAGTTCATTGCGCCGGCGTAGTAGGTGCCTGCCGGCAGGTCCTCCAGGGAGTACGCGCCCGGATCACGGGACGAGTAGGCGTACGCGACGCTCCCGCCGGCCGCATCGTACACACGAACCGCGGCGTACATTCCGGCACCGCTGTTTGGATTGTAGACTCGACCCGAGAGGCTTCCGGTCCGGTCCAGCCCGAAATCCACCCCGCCGACGCTCTGCCCGGCCGCAAGGAACACCGGTGTGCCTGCCATGCTACCGCACGAGGGCTCGCACGGCACATTGTCGAACGCCTCGTCCGCCCACTGCGCGGAGGAGGCCAGCACCCGGAACTGGCCCGGGGGCAACTCGGGTATCGTGTAGGTGCCGTCGGCTCCGGTCGTGGCCTGGGCGAGCGTCGAGTCCGAGTCGAACCGGCGTACCGCGATCTCGATGCCGGCGATCGGTGAGCCGTCGGCGGCGCTCGTAACCGTGCCGCTGAGAGTGGCCGCCGCCACGAGGTCGAAGTCGATGCCAGCGAGGGTGGTGCCGTCTGGTACCACCAGATACGTGCCATAGAAGCTCGAGCAGCCCGGCTCGCAGTCATGGCCGTCATACGCCACGTCGATGTACCCCGGTGTGCCGGTGGTGCGGACGCTCACTTCCGACGTGCCGAGGCCGCCGGCGGTGTAGGAACCGGTGGCGTCCGTGAGCGTGCTCGCGAGCAGGGTGCCGCTGTAGTAGCCCACGACGTTCACGCGCACGCCTGCAAGAGGCAATCCGGTTGCAGCCACCCGAACGGTGCCTGTGATGGTCCCGGTGCCCTGCGGGGCCACGGGCTGGGTCGGCGTGGTCGCCCGTCGCCAGTCTTCCAGCCTGGCGAGCAAGGTGCGGGCGCGTGTCTCGGCGAGGTCGAGCCGGCGCAGCAGGGGCATGGCGACCTGCCATGGCTGGCCGATGAGGTCCTGGCGAGCCGCGGCGAGCCGAGCGACGGCAGCCCGCGTTTCGGCAAACAGACGGTGCGGGGCGTGAGCCGAGAAGTGGCTCGCGCGCTCGATGCTGACCTCGAGGGAGGCGAGCTGCGATTCCACCTCTGCGGCCGCGGCAGCAACACGCTCGCTTGCAGGCGGCGCAGGTGCCGGCAGGGCGGCGGCGGAGTCGAAGACCATCACGGCGACTGCAATCAGAAGCCAGGCTGCTTTTCGACTGCACTGTCCGGTCGTGGCGTGTCCAGTCGTGCGGTACGGGCTGCGATTGTCCTTCCCATCGAGCGTCATGTCCGGCCTCCTCGGCTCGCGCCGAATAGCGTGTCTCTCTGCGTGCGCCGAGACCCTAGCACAGTCCCGGTTCGAGGAAAACAGAAGCGGCCGCGGGTGCGTGGGGCCCCGAAAGCATCAGGGCCGCCTCGGCGGCGGCCCTGTGGTCGGCGTGCTGTCTGGTGGAGCTGATCGGGATCGAACCGACGACCTCTTGAATGCCATTCAAGCGCTCTCCCAACTGAGCTACAGCCCCACCTGGGACTGTGAAGCGTACCAGACCGCGCTCAAAGGTGTCAACGCATCCACCCAGGTCCGGATCAGTCGGGTGTCATCCTTGCCCGGAGCCTGAGTGGCCCGGGTGCGGGCGACCAGGGCCAGGTCGCGGGCCAAGTCCGCTCCCGCCCCGTCGGACCCGGGCGTCTCCACGCGCTTGACACCTGCTGCCTCCTCGGAGTAACCTTCCCGGCCTTGCCTGTGCGGGTGCGGTATCCCCGTGCACGTTCAGAGGCGCAGGAGATGGTCGATGAAGACGTATGTTCCGAAGAGCGGAGAGGTCAGCCGCGACTGGTACGTGGTCGATGCGACGGACGTGGTGCTGGGGCGGCTGTCGACCACCGTCGCCACGTTGCTTCGCGGCAAGCACAAGCCCGAGTTCACGCCGAGCATGGATGTCGGTGACTTCGTCATCGTCGTCAACGCGGAGCGGGTCAAGCTCACCGGTTCGAAGTGGGAGGACAAGCACTACTTCCGGCACTCGGGACACCCCGGCCACCTCAAGGATCTGACGGCGAAGCAGTTGCGCGAGCGCACGCCGGAGCGCCTGATCCGCTACGCGGTGTGGGGGATGCTGCCCAAGAACCGGCTCGGCCGGGCGCTGTTCCGCAAGCTCAAGGTGTACGCCGGTGCCGAGCACCCTCATGCCGCGCAGCAGCCGCAGGTCGTCAAGGTGCGCGGGTAAAGGAGGACCACAGTGGCTACGATCCAGTATTACGGCACCGGGCGGCGCAAGACGGCCGTGGCGCGCGTCTACCTGCGCCCCGGCACCGGCAAGATCGAGGTCAACAAGCGCGACATCGAGAACTACTTCTCGAGCCGTGTGCTCAAGATGATCATCCGCCAGCCGATGCTGATCACGGAAACGGCGGACAAGTTCGACATCCTCGTCAACGTCGTCGGGGGCGGCATGGCCGGCCAGGCCGGGGCGATTCGCCACGGGCTGTCGCGCGCCCTGGTGGCCTTCAACCCGGAGCTGCGGCCGCGCCTCAAGCAAGCCGGCTTCCTGACCCGCGACGCGCGCGAGGTGGAGCGCAAGAAGTACGGCCAGCCCGGTGCTCGCCGTCGCTTCCAGTTCTCCAAGCGCTAGGCTGCATTCTCACGGGAGCAGAAAGGAGATACGCTCTTGGCTTCCATTTCGATGAAAGAGCTGCTAGAGGCTGGCGTCCACTTCGGTCACCAGACCCGGCGCTGGAACCCGAAGATGCGTCCGTACATCTTCGGCAAGCGCAACGGGATCTACATCGTTGACCTCCAGAAGACGCTGCAGCTCTTCGAAGAAGCCTCTGCCTTCGTCCGGGAACTCGTCGCGTCGGGCGGCACCGTGCTGTTCGTGGGCACCAAGCGCCAGGCCCAGGATGTGGTGCGCGAGGAGAGCACACGCTGCGGGATGTTCTACGTGGCCAGCCGGTGGCTCGGCGGGACGCTCACCAACTTCGTGACGCTGCGCCGCTCGGTCGAGCGCTACAAGGACCTCGAGCGGCAGCTCGCCAACCCGGACGCCCAGATCACCAAGAAGGAACGAGGTCAGCTCGAGCGCCAGCGCGCCAAGATGCACAAGAACCTCGGTGGGATCCGCGACATGGAGTCGCTCCCCGACGCCCTCTACGTGATCGACACCAACCACGAGCACAACGCGGTGCACGAGGCCAACCGCCTCGGCATCCCGGTGGTGGCTGTGGTCGACACCAACTGCGACCCGGACCTCGTGGACTACCCGATCCCCGGCAACGACGACGCGATCCGCGCCATCAAGCTCTTCACCTCCCGCATCGCCGACTCGGTGCTGGAGGGGCAAGCCATGATCGAGGGCCGCGGCCCGGAGAGCGAGGAGGGCGTGCGTCGTGTCGCCGCGACGCCGGCTGCGGCGCCCGCCGAAGGCGACGAGGGCGCGCTGCCGTCGCTCGACGAGACGTTCGAGGAGTACGACGAGGACGCGGAGCTGTACGAGAAGCGCTGAGGCACGGGGACCCTTCGGAGTCCCACTGGAGCTTGTCCCGGGCCAGGAGCCTAGCGCGTCCTGGCCCGGTTTGTGTGGAGGAAAGCGATGGCGATTTCTGCGGCAATGGTCAAGGAGCTTCGTGAAAAGACGGGCGCCGGGATGATGGACTGCCAGCGGGCGCTGGCCGAGGCCAACGGCGACATGGAGGAGGCGATCAAGGTCCTGCGCAAGAAGGGCCTGGCGGCGGCGGCCAAGAAGGCTGGCCGTACGGCCAAGGACGGCCTCGTGGTGATCGTCGGCGACGGCCGCAAGGCGGCGATGGCGGAGGTCAACTGCGAGACGGACTTCGTGGCGCGCACCGAGGAGTTCCAGGCGTTCGCGCGGGCCATCGCCGAGCAGGCGCTGACCGAGGAGCTGTCCGACGTGGCCGCCGCCTTGCAGCGGCCGGCCGCCTTCGACGCCGGCCACACGATCGAGCAGGCCTTGGCGTCGAAGATCGCCAAGATCGGCGAGAACATCCTGCTCTCCCGCCTGGTGTGCCTCGCTGCCGGGGAGGGCAGCCAGCTCGGCACGTACCTGCACATGGGCGGGAAGATCGGCGTCATCGTCGAGATGTCGGCCGGCGCCGACGAGGAGACGGTGAAGGACGTGGCCATGCACATCGCCGCCGCCGAGCCGCGCTGGGTCCGCCGCGACGAGGTTTCCGCCGAGGTTGTCAACGAGGAGCGCGAGATCGCCAAGGCGCAGGCGGCCGCGGCCGGCAAGCCGGCGCAGGTGCTGGACAAGATCGCCGACGGCAAGGTCGCCAAGTTCTACGAGCAGTTCTGCCTCGTCGACCAAGCGTTCGTCAAGGACCCGGCGCAGACCGTGGCCGCGATGCTGGCGGCCAGGGGCGGGGCGACGGTGACGCGTTTCGTCCGCTTCCGCCTCGGCGAAGGCCCGGCTGCCGCGCAATGAGCCCGCAACCCGCCTACCGGCGCGTGCTGCTCAAGCTCTCGGGCGAGGTGCTGATGGGGTCGCGCCCCTTCGGCATCGCGCCCGAGACGCTTCCGTCGCTGGCTGCCGAGATCGCCGAGGTGCGCCAGCTCGGGGTCGAGGTCGCGATCGTGATCGGCGGCGGCAACATCATCCGCGGGATCGCCGCTACCGAGCAGGGGCTCGACCGCATCGCCGGCGACTACATGGGGATGCTGGCGACGGTCATCAACGCCCTGGCGCTGCAGGATGCGCTCGAGCGGCGCGGCTGCTTCACGCGCGTCATGACGGCGCTCGAGATGCGCGCGGTGGCGGAGCCGTTCATCCGCAGGCGGGCGGTCCGCCACCTCGAGAAGGGTAGGGTCGTGATCTTCGCCGCCGGGACCGGCAACCCGTTCTTCACCACCGACTCGGCGGCAGCGCTGCGGGCGAGCGAGATCCAGGCCGATGCGCTGCTCAAGGGCACGAAGGTGGACGGGCTGTACGACGCCGACCCGGCCAGGAACCCGCAGGCGGTGCTGCTCAAGACGGCGTCGTACCAGCTCATGCTCGAGCACAGCCTGGGGGTCATGGACGCGGCCGCGGTCTCGCTCTGCCAGAACTCCTCGATCCCCATCCGGATCTTCAACATCCGGGTGCCGGGGAACATCCGCCGGGTGATCGTCGGCCAGGACATCGGGTCGACGATCACGGCCGCCTAGCTGGCGGCTCTTGCAGGGTTTCCAGACGACTCCGGGGCGGTCGCAGGCGCGCCGGCCCTGCACGCGGGACGGCCGCCACGCTACAATCCGGGGCGCAAGCAGAGCGCGGCCCCCGCAGGGCGAGCCGCACGGGAGAACGACGATGCGCGAGACAGTGAAGAAGACCAGGCAGCGGATGGACAAGGCCGTCGAGGTGCTGCGCGACGAGCTGCGCTCCCTGCGCACCGGCCGTGCCTCGCTCGCCATTCTGGATCCGGTCAGGGTGGACTACTACGGCACCCCGACGCCTCTCAACCAGGTCGCGAACCTCGGCGTACCGGACGCCAATCTCCTCATCATCCAGCCGTGGGACCCGACGCTCATCCCCGCCATCGAGCACGCCATCCAGAAGGCCAACCTGGGCCTCAATCCGATGAACGACGGGAAGGTCATCAAGCTGCCGGTGCCGGCGCCGACGCAGGAACGCCGCAAGGAGCTGGTGAAGGTGGCTCACGAGTACGCCGAACGGGCGCGCACCGCGGTCCGCAACGTGCGCCGCGAGGCCAACGACGAGCTCAAGGCCATGGAAAAGGGCAAGAAGATCTCGGAGGACGACCTCCGGCGCGGGCTCGACGAGGTGCAGGAGCTCACGGACGAGCACGTCGAGGAGATCAACAAGGTCGTGGCCGCGCGCGAGAGGGAGATTCTCGAGGTGTGAGCGACCCGGCGCTCGTGGTCGTGGCGGCCGGTTCGAGCCGCCGTTTCGGTACGGACAAGCTGACGCAGCCCCTGGCCGGGGCGACGGTGCTGGAATGGGCGGTGCGGAGCCTGTGGGCACCGTTCCCCGGCTGGCCGCTCGTGCTCGTGGTGCATCCGGAGCGCGTGGCCCTCCAGCGCGAGGCGTGGTGCGGGCGCGACGTGCGGGTGGTGGCAGGGGGGGAGCGGCGCCAGGACTCGGTGCGCCGGGGCGTCGACGCCACCGAAGCTTCCGACGACGCGGTCGTGCTGATCCACGACGGGGCGCGCCCGTTCGTGCCGCCCGGCGATGTGCGCGCGGTGGCCGAGGCGGCGCGGCGGAGCGGCGCGGCGCTGCTGGCGGCGCCGATCCCGGACACCGTCAAGAGGGTGGGGGAGGGCGGCGCCGTGGAGGCGACGGTGCCGCGCCAGGGGCTGGTGCGCGCCCTCACGCCGCAAGGGTTCCGGGTGGGGCTCCTGCGGCGGGCGTGGGCGACGGCTTCGGGCTCCGAGTGGACCGACGAGGCGGCGCTCGTCGAGTCGATCGGCGCGGAAGTGGAGGCGGTGCCAGGCGATCCTCGCAACGTGAAGGTGACGCGCCCGGAGGACATCGAGCTTTTGGGCGGAGCGTTCCCGCGCCGTGTCCGGGTCGGGCAGGGGGTCGACGTGCACCCGTTCGCCGCCGGCCGGCCGATGTGGCTGTGCGGAGTCGAGCTGCCCGGCGAGGTCGGACTGGCCGGGCATTCGGACGCCGACGCGGCGCTGCACGCGGTGACCGACGCGATTCTCGGCGCGTGCGGCGAGGGCGACATCGGGCTGCATTTCCCGCCCTCGGACGAGCGCTGGAAGGGGGCAACGTCGGCGCTGTTCGTGCGGCGTGCCGTGGAGCTGGCGGCGGCGCGGGGCTGGAGGGTGGCGCACTGCGACGTGTCGATCCTCGCCGAACGGCCGCGCATCGGCCCGCATCGGGAGGCGATGCGGGCGCGGCTCGCCGAGCTGCTGGCCGTTCCGGCAGGCGAGGTCGGCCTGAAGGCCACGACGTGCGAGGGGATGGGGTTCGTCGGACGCCGGGAAGGCCTGGTGGCGATGGCGGTGGTGACCCTTGAGTCAGCCTGAGTGGGTGGTCGGCTTCCACGCCGTGCTGGCCGCCCTCGAGGCCCCGGCCTGCCGGGTCGAGGTCGTATGGCTGGCGTCCGGGGTGGGAGGTCCCCGCGCCCGGCAAGTGCTCGAGGCGGCTCGCCGGCGCGGCGTGCGGTACGCGAACGTGCCGCGGCGACAGCTCGACGAGGTGGCGGCCGGGGTGGCGCACAACGGCTTCGCTGCCCGCACCGCGCCGACGCCGCTCGCAGACGCCGCCGAGCTGCTCGGCCTGCCTTCCCCCGTCTGCCTGCTGGGTCTCGACGGTCTCGAGGACGGCCACAACCTGGGCGCCACCGTGAGGATCGCCGCGGGTCTGGGGCTCGGCGGCATCGTGGTGGCGGGGCCGCACCCCCCGCCGCTCGGCGGCGCCGCCGCCAAGGTGGCCGCCGGCCACATTGGACGGGTCCGGATTGCGCACGTCGGCTCGCTCGGGGACTTCGTGCTGGCGGCGAGGGAGGAGGGGTTCTGGGCCCTGGGGGCGGCTGCCGATGGCGACGACGTGACGCGCTTCGACCTCCCCGACCGCCTGGTGCTGTGCCTGGGTGCCGAGGCGTCGGGCCTGCGGGCCAAGACCCGCAAGGCGCTCGACGGGGTGGTCTCGATCCCGCTCGCGCCCGGCGTGGAATCGCTCAACCTCTCGGTGGCGGCGGGGATTCTGGTCTGGGAGTGGCGTCGCCGCCACCCTCGCCCGCCCGCCCGGTGACGACCCCAGAGCCGTAGCGTTCGCCGCCACCGACAACCAGCAACCGTTGCCCCGGGGGTATTGACTCCCGGGGCTTCTGTGGTAAATTGCACGACCTGCCCAGTCGGCGTTTGCCGTCTGGTGGTCTTTGGCAGAAGGAGACGCACGGGTGGCTGGCTTGGCTTCGGCTGGCGTAGCTCAACTGGCAGAGCAGCGGATTTGTAATCCGCAGGTTAAGGGTTCGAGTCCCCTCGCCAGCTCCAGCCGGAAGGCGGGGCCTCCATTCGGAGCGTCTGGCACCGACGTGAAACCGACAGGTGCGGGTGTGGCCGAGCGGTCAATGGCAGCAGACTGTAAATCTGCCGGGCAATGCCCTACGGTGGTTCAAATCCATCCGCCCGCACCATTTTTTCGTATCTGCGGGAGTAACTCAGGGGTAGAGTCACAGCCTTCCAAGCTGTTGGTCGCGGGTTCGAATCCCGTCTCCCGCTCCACCGGATCTGGCTGGCTGATGCGGGCCCACGTAGCTCAGTCGGTAGAGCACGTCCTTGGTAAGGACGGGGTCACCAGTTCAAATCTGGTCGTGGGCTCCAATCCAAACTCGCAGTACGGTGTCATGTGGTCCGTCACCTCGCGGACCGGGGCCGCAGCGACGGCCCGCGAACACAGGGGAAAGAGGGAGGCAAAGCGTTATGGCCAAGCAGAAGTTTGATCGGACGAAGCCGCACGTCAACGTGGGGACGATCGGGCACGTGGACCACGGCAAGACGACGCTCACGGCGGCGATCACGAAAGTGATGTCGATGAAGGGGTTGTCGGAGTACAAGCCGTACGACGAGGTGGCGAAGGCGTCGATTGCGCACGGGCGACGGAACGAGATGAAGATTTTGACGATTGCGACGTCGCACGTGGAGTACCAGTCGGCGCTGCGGCACTACGCGCACGTGGACTGTCCTGGGCACGCCGACTACGTGAAGAACATGATCACGGGTGCGGCGCAGATGGACGGGGCGATTTTGGTGGTGTCGGCGGAAGACGGGCCGATGCCGCAGACGCGGGAGCACATTTTGCTGGCGCGGCAGGTGGGAGTGCCGTGCATCGTGGTGTTCCTGAACAAGGTGGACAAGGTGGAGGATCCGGAGCTTTTGGACCTGGTGGAGCTGGAGGTGCGGGAGTTGTTGTCGCAGTATGACTTCCCCGGGGACGAGATTCCGGTGATTCGAGGCAGTGCGTTGAAGGCAGGGGCGGCGACGAGTCCGGATGCGCCGGAGGCGGCGTGCATTTTGGAGTTGATGGAGGCGCTGGACAGTTACGTGCCGGAGCCGGTGCGGGCGATTGACAAGCCGTTTTTGATGCCGATCGAGGATGTGTTTTCGATTTCGGGGCGTGGGACGGTGGTGACGGGGCGGGTGGAGCGAGGGGTGGTGAAGGTTGGGGACGAGATGGAGATTGTGGGGTTCCGTCCGACGTTCAAGCGGGTGGTGACGGGGGTGGAGATGTTCCGGAAGCTGCTGGATCAGGGGCAGGCCGGGGACAACATCGGGTTGCTGCTGCGCGGGACGGAGAAGACGGACGTGGAGCGCGGGCAGGTGGTGGCGAAGCCCGGGAGCATCACGCCGCATACGAAGTTCAAGGCCGAGGTGTACGTGTTGACGAAGGAGGAAGGCGGGCGGCACACGCCGTTTTTCAAGGGGTACCGGCCGCAGTTTTACTTCCGGACGACGGACGTGACGGGGTCGGTGACGTTGCCGGCTGGGGTGGAGATGGTGATGCCCGGCGACAACATTGCGGTCGAGGTGGAGCTGATCACGCCGATCGCCATGGAGAAGGGGCTGCGGTTCGCCATCCGTGAGGGCGGCCGTACCGTCGGCGCCGGCACCATCAGCGAAGTCGTCGAGTGAGGGTGCACTGATGCGCGACACGGTCCATCTGGCATGTGGCGAGTGCAAGCGCCGCAACTACAACGCGACGCGCAACAAGAAGAAGCAGACCGAACGTCTGGAAGTGCGGAAGTACTGCCGTTTCTGCCGGAAACACACGCCGCACAAGGAAGTCAAGTAGAGGTGTTGGGCGCAGGCCAGTAGCTCAATTGGTAGAGTTCCGGTCTCCAAAACCGGCGGTTGGGGGTTCGAGTCCCTCCTGGCCTGCCACTCGCTCCTAGCGCCAAGGAGGCGCGCCCGATGAGCTTTCTCCAGAGAATCGTCAGCGCATGGCAAAGGCTCCGGACCTTCCTGCGCGAGGTTGTGGTCGAGACCCGCAAGGTCTCGTGGCCGAGCCGCGAAGAGGTCATGGCCACGACGGCGGTCGTCATCGCTGCCTCGTTCATCTTCGGTATCTATTTGTACCTGTGTGATTTCGTGTTCTTCCGTGCGGTCAACTGGGTCATCAGGGCGCTCTCCTGAGGCGGAGGCCAAGGCATGTCGAAGCAGTGGTACATCATCCACACCTACTCGGGCTTCGAGGAACGGGTCAAGAAGACGCTCGAGCAGCGTGTGGAAGCCTTGGGGATGCGCGATTTCTTCGGGGAAGTCCGCATACCGACCGAGACCGTGGTGGAGATGCGCAACGGCAAGAAGCGCGAGGTCCAGCGCAAGTTCTTCCCCGGGTATGTCCTGGTCCAGATGGAGATGACCGACGAGGCGTGGCACCTGGTCCGCAACACCCCCAAGGTCACGGGGTTCGTGGGCTCGGGCAAGAAGCCGACACCGCTGACGGAGGAGGACGTCAACCAGATTCTCCACCAGGTGACGGTGGCGAAGGAGAAGCCTCGTCCCAAGCACGTGTTCGAGAAGGGCGAACCGGTCCGCATCACCGACGGGCCGTTCTCCAACTTCACGGGGGTGGTCGAGGAGGTCAACCTCGACCGCTCGACCCTCAAGGTGATGGTGACAATTTTCGGGCGGTCGACGCCGGTGGAACTGGAGTTCAGCCAGGTCCAGAAGACCGCGTGAGGACGTCGAATGGCAAAGAAAATCACAGGCTACGTGAAGCTGCAAATCCCGGCCGGCCAGGCCACCCCGGCGCCCCCCGTCGGGCCGGCGCTCGGCCAGCACGGCGTGAACATCATGGACTTCTGCAAGGCGTTCAACGCCAGGACGCAGAAGCAGGTCGGGACCATCATCCCGGTGATCATCACGGTCTACTCGGACCGCACCTACACCTTCGTCACCAAGACCCCGCCTGCCTCGTTCCTGCTCCGGCAGGCCGCGGGGGTGGAAAAGGGGTCGGGTGAGCCCAACCGCAAGAAGACGGGGAAGGTCACCAAGGCACAGGTGGAGCAGATCGCCAGGACCAAGCTACCAGACCTCAACACGACCTCGCTCGAGGCTGCTGTTCGGATCATCGAAGGCACGGCCCGCAGCATGGGTATCGAGGTTGTTTCCTAAGGAGGCAGGCCGTGAAGCACTCGAAGAAGTACTTGCAGGCCCGGGCCAAGGTGGAGCCGAGGCGCTACCAGCTCCGTGAGGCCGTCGAACTCGTCCGCGAGATCCGCTACGCCAAGTTCGACGAGACCGTCGAGGTCGCGATGCGCCTCGGGGTCGATCCGCGGCACGCCGACCAGATGGTGCGAGGCACCGTGGTGCTCCCGCACGGAACCGGCAAGTCCAAGCGGGTTCTGGTCGTGGCCGCCGGCGAGCAGGCGAAGGAAGCCCAAGAAGCCGGTGCGGACTACGTGATGGGCGAGGAGGTGGTCGAGAAGATCCAGGGAGGCTGGCTCGATTTCGAGGCCATGGTCGCCACCCCGGACATGATGCGCCACCTCTCGAAGCTCGGGAAAATCCTGGGCCCCCGCGGCCTGATGCCGAACCCCAAGACCGGCACGGTGACCACCGAGGTTTCGAAAGCGGTGCGCGAGATCAAGGCCGGCAAGGTGGAGTTCCGGGTCGACAAGACGGCCATCGTGCACGCCCCGGTCGGCAAGGTGTCGTTTTCCGCCGACGCGCTCGAGGAGAACGCCCGCTCGCTCATCCTGGCGGTGCTGCGCGCCAAGCCTTCGGCCGCCAAGGGCAAGTACGTCCAGTCGGCGTACCTGAGTTCGACGATGGGCCCCGGCGTGGCGCTCGACATCACGCCTCTCGAGGCGAAGTAGGAGGCAGGTATGCAGACGCGGGCCGAGAAGCAAGCACAAATCGACGCTCTGCGGGACGTCCTCGCCGGCGCCCAAGGGCTGTTCGTCATGGATTTCACCGGGCTGTCGGTGGGCGAGGTCACCGAGCTCCGCCGCAAGGTCTCCGAGGCCGAGGCCGGGTACGTCGTGGTCAAGAACACGCTCGCCAAGATCGCGGTCTCGGGCTCCCGAAACGAGGCGGTCGGTGCCTTGCTGGTCGGGCCCACGGCGGTGGCGTACACGACCAGCGACGTGGTGCCGCTCGCCAAGGCGCTCGCGGACTTCGCGAAGGGACATGACAAGCTGAAGTTCAGGGGCGGGCTCGTGGAGGGCCAGCTCCTTTCCAGCACTCAGGCGCAGCAGGTGGCCACCCTGCCGTCCAAGGCGGAGCTGGTGGCGAAACTTCTGTTCGTTCTCCAGTCGCCGATGCGCAGGCTGGTCACGGCTCTCAACTGGCCGGTCCGCAGCTTCGCGGTGACGGTGCAGCAAATCGCAGACGAAAAGGCACGCCAGGCGTAGGGCGTCGGAACTCAAGGTAAAGGAGAATCGAGATGGCACAGGTTCAAGATTTGGTGGGTCAGATCAAGGCGATGACCGTGCTCGAGCTCAACGAGCTCGTCAAGGCGCTGGAGACCGAGTTTGGCGTGTCGGCCGCCGCCGCTGCCATGCCGGTGGCGATGATGGGCGCCGCCGGGGCCGCTGCCGGCCCGGCCGAGCCCGTCGAGGAGCAGACCGAGTTCGATGTCATCCTCGAGAGCGCGGGCGACAAGAAGATCAACGTCATCAAGGTCGTGCGCGAGGTGACGTCGCTCGGCCTCAAGGAGGCCAAGGACCTGGTCGAGGCGGCACCGTCGAAGGTGAAGGAAGGCGTCTCGAAGCAGGAGGCCGAGGACATCAAGAAGAAGTTCGAGGAAGCCGGCGCCAAGGTCACGATCAAGTAAGTCCGTCGCAGCCGGGAGAAAGGTCGACGACGGCCGAGGCCTTGCAGGCAGATCGCCGGGTCGGTGCGGCCCGTGCGGAAAGTTTCTCCTGGTTGTCGCGGTTCGAACCGGGAGGCCGGGGGGCGTCTGCCCCCCGTCTGCCCATTCGGTCGTTGACGGGATGCGTCCCTCGACCGCGCCCCGGGGTCATGCTGCATGAGCGGCCCGGGGCCGCGAGAGGACGCGCGTAAGGAGTCCGACGTATGAGTCAGACCCAACTGGCCCTGGCGGGCGAGCGACAGAACTTCTCGAAGATCCGGAGCACGATTCCGCTGCCGAACCTGATCGCGGTCCAGCGGTCGAGCTACGAACAGTTCCTGCAAATGGACCTGCTGCCCGAGGAGCGCGCCAACACCGGTCTCCAGGCGGTGTTCTCGAGCGTCTTTCCGTTTTCCGACTTCCGGTCCTCGTGTGAGCTTCACTTCGTGCGCTACGAGCTCGGGACGTGGGAGTGCAAGTGCGGCCGGCTGGCCGGTCTCGACCACCTGCGCATCCATTGCCAGCACTGCGGGGCGCGCATCAAGGCGGCCGAGCCGCACGAGGCGACCGTGGTGTGCGCGGCCTGCGGCCAGTCCACCCCGAACGCCGTGCCGCACTGCGCGACGTGCGGCAACCCCGTGGGGTTGCGCCTGACCTACTCCGAGAGCGACTGCCGCGAACGCGGCCTCACCTATGCCGTGCCGCTCAAGGTGACGTTCCGGCTCGTGCTGTTCGACGAGGACAAGGGCGAGGAACGGCGAGTGCGGGACATCAAGGAGGAGGAGCTGTACTTCGGCGACCTCCCGCTCATGACCGAGACCGGCACGTTCATCATCAACGGCACCGAGCGGGTCATCGTCTCGCAGCTCCACCGCTCGCCCGGGGTCTCGTTCACGCGCGAGACGCCGACCTCGCTGCTCGCCAAGGTGGTGCCGTACCGCGGCTCGTGGATCGAGTTCGAGTTCGACAAGAAGCAGGTCCTGTACGCGCGCATCGACCGCAAGCGGCGCTTCCCCGCCACGGTGTTCCTGCGCGCCCTCGGGCTCGAGTCGAACGCCCAGCTCCTCGAGGTGTTCTACTCGCTGTTCCCGGCCAAGCCGAGCGGCGAGAAGGTCAAGCTGCGGCTCGACCGGCGCGTGCTGGCCGCCGAGGACGAGCGGGCGGCCGCGCAGCGCACCCGCCGGGGTGCCACGCCCGAGCTGTTCGCCGGCCTCAAGCTCGATGCCGGCCTGCAGCAGGCCATCAGCAAGCACGGCGAGGCCGAGGTGGAGCTCGACCCCGAGTCGCTGGTGGACGCGGTCGTGGCCGAGGACATCGTGGATCCGACCACCGGCGAGGTGGTGGTGGAGGCCGGCTCGACAGCGTCCCCCGAGCTCTGGGTGAGGCTCGGGGAGCTCGGCAAGAGCGAGGTCCTGCTCGCCTTCCCGGGCTGGGACCTGGTCGGCGAGATCCTCACCAAGACGATCGAAAAGGACCAGATTCGGGCCAAGCTCGACGCCATCATGGAGGTCTACCGCCGGTTGCGGCCGGGGGATCCGCCCACCGAGGAGTCGGCCACGACGCTGTTCGACGGGCTGTTCTTCGACGAGCGGAAGTACGACCTTTCGGATGTCGGGCGGTTCAAGTTCAACGTCAAGCTCGGCCTCAAGAAGAGCCTCACGCAGCGGGTCATGGACCAGGAGGACTTCATCGCGGTGGTGCGCTACCTCCTGAAGCTCTCCCGCGGCATCGGCCGGCTCGACGATATCGACTCCCTGGCCAACCGCCGCGTGCGGGCGGTCGGCGAGCTGCTCGAGAATCAGTTCCGTGTCGGCCTGGTGCGCATGGAGCGCGCGATCAAGGAGCGCATGACGATCCACCAGGACATCGACAACGCGATGCCGCGCGACCTCATCAACGCCAAGCCGGTGATCGCCGCGGTCAAGGAGTTCTTCGGGTCCTCGCAGCTCTCGCAGTTCATGGACCAGACCAACCCTCTTGCCGAAGTGACGCACAAGCGGCGGCTGTCGGCCCTGGGCCCGGGCGGTCTCTCGCGCGAGCGGGCGGGGTTCGAGGTCCGCGACGTGCACGCCACGCACTACGGCCGCATTAGCCCGATCGAGACGCCGGAAGGCCCGAACATCGGTCTCATCTCGTCGCTGTCGTGCTATGCGCGGATCAACTCGTTCGGCTTCATCGAGTCGCCCTACAAGAAGGTCGAAAAGGGGCGGGTGCTCAACCACGTCAGCGTCTTCGACCGCGGCGACTCGCCGTACCAGCTCAACGAGGTGGTGCTGCTTGAGGAGGTGGAGAAGGTCAACCGCAAGCTCGTCAAGGAGGGCAAGCGGCCGGCCCGCGTCGTGCCGCACGCCTTCTACCTCTCGGCGTGGGACGAGGAGACGCTCAACATCGCCCAAGCGAACGTGCGGGTCGACGAGGCCGGGCAGATGGTCGACGAGAAGGTCATTGCCCGGTCGGCCGGCGAGTTCGTGCTCATCGACCGCGACAAGGTCGACTTCATCGACGTGTCGCCCAAGCAGGTGGTGTCCGTCGCCGCGGCACTGGTGCCGTTCCTCGAGCACGACGACGCCAACCGCGCGCTCATGGGCTCCAACATGCAGCGCCAGGCCGTGCCGCTGCTGCGCTCGGAGGCGCCGGTGGTGGGCACCGGTCTCGAGTCGGTGGTGGCCCGCGACTCCGGCTCGGTGATCATCTGCCGCCGCGACGGCATCGTGGACACGGTGGACGCGCGGCGCATCATCGTCCGCGTCGAGGCGGCCGAAGGCGATACCGGGCGGCCCTCGGTCTTCGGCGCCGACATTTACCAGCTCATCAAGTTCCGGCGCTCGAACCAGAACACCTGCATGAACCAGAAGCCGATCGTGCGGCCCGGACAGCGGGTGACGAAGGGGCAGGTGCTGGCCGACGGGCCCAACACCGACGGCGGCGAGCTGGCCCTCGGGCGCAACGTGCTGGTCGCGTTCATGCCATGGCGGGGCTACAACTTCGAGGACGCCATCGTGGTCTCCGAGAAGCTCGTCAAGGAGGACTACTTCACCTCGGTGCACATCGAGGAACTCGAGGTGGCGGCGCGCGACACCAAGCTCGGGCCCGAGGAGATCACGCGCGACATCCCCAACGTCTCCGAGTCGGCGCTCAAGGACCTCGACGACGCCGGGATCGTACGCGTCGGCGCCCATGTCCGGCCGGGCAGCATCCTGGTCGGCAAGGTAACGCCCAAGGGCGAGACCCAGCTCACGCCGGAGGAGAAGCTGCTGCGGGCGATTTTCGGCGAGAAGGCCGGCGACGTGCGCGACGCCTCGCTGAAGTGTCCGCCGGGGATCTCGGGCGTGGTCGTGGATGTCAAGATCTTCGCCCGCCGCGGCGCCGAGAAGGACTCGCGCGCCGAGGCCATCGAGCGCGAGGAGATCGCTCGCATCCGCAAGAATTCGGATGACGAGCGGCGCATCATCATCGAGGAGCGCAACAAGAAGCTCGCGCAGATCCTCGACGGGGCGAAGGTGAGCGAGGAGGTGACCTCCGCCCGCAGCGGCGAAGTGCTGGCCCGCAAGGGCGGCACACTCGGCCGCGCTGCGGTGGCGGAGCTGACACGGGCGGAGCTGCTGGCTCTCCCGCTGGCCGACCCGACGCTGCGGGAGCGGGTCCGCCTGCTCGTCAACCAGGCCGAGTCGCAGCTCGCGGTGCTGGAGAAGCTCAACGACGAGCGCATCAAGCTGCTGACGGCCGGCGACGAACTGCCTCCCGGCGTCATCAAGCAGGTGAAGGTCTATGTCGCCATGAAGCGCAAGCTGCAGGTGGGCGACAAGATGGCCGGACGCCACGGCAACAAGGGCGTGATCTCGGTGGTGCTCCCGGAAGAGCAGATGCCGTTCCTCGAGGACGGGACGCCGGTGGAAATAGTGCTCAACCCGCTCGGCGTGCCGAGCCGCATGAACGTCGGCCAGATCCTCGAGACCCACCTCGGCTGGGCCGGCAAGGCGCTCGGGCTGCGCTTCGCCTCTCCGGTCTTCGACGGGGCGACCGAGGAAGAGATCAGGGACCTGCTGCTCAAGTCGGGGCTGCCCGAGGACGGCAAGACCACGCTCCGCGACGGCCTCACCGGCGAGCCCTTCGAGCAGCGGGTGACGATCGGCTACATCTACATGCTCAAGCTCTCGCACCTGGTGGACGACAAGATCCACGCGCGGTCGATCGGGCCCTACTCGCTGATCACGCAGCAGCCGCTCGGGGGCAAAGCCCAGTTCGGCGGCCAGCGGCTCGGGGAGATGGAGGTGTGGGCCCTCGAGGCGTACGGCGCCGCGTACACGTTGCAGGAGCTTCTGACGGTGAAGTCCGACGACGTCGAGGGCCGCTCGCGGGTCTACGAGGCGATCGTCAAGGGCAAGGTGCCCGAGCAGCCGGGCCTTCCCGAGTCGTTCAACGTGCTGGTGCGCGAGCTGCAGAGCCTCGGGCTTGATGTCGAGCTCATCAAGCACGAGGGAGAGTGAGGTGCAGGCCATGAGCAGCATGCCTTCCGACGCCCGTGCCTTCTTTGCCCGGCCCAAGGCCATCAACGACTTCGACGCGATGCGCGTGTCGCTGGCCTCGCCGGAAAAGATCCGGTCGTGGTCGCACGGCGAGGTCGTCAAGCCCGAGACCATCAACTACCGGACGTTCAAGCCCGAGCGCGACGGGCTGTTCTGTGCCCGCATCTTCGGCCCCGTCACCGACTGGGAGTGCCTGTGCGGCAAGTACAAGCGCATGAAGCACCGCGGCGTGGTGTGCGACAAGTGCGGCGTCGAGGTGACGCGCTCCAAGGTCCGCCGCGAGCGCATGGGGCACATCGAGCTGGCCGCGCCGGTCTCCCACGTCTGGTTCTTCAAGGGGCTCCCGAGCCGCATCGGCCAGCTACTCGACATGACGATGCGCGATCTCGAGCGCGTGCTGTACTTCGAGGCGTACGTCGTGGTGGACCCGGGCGACACCCCGCTCGAGGAGAAGCAGGTCCTCTCGGAGGAGCAGTACCGCGAGTACCACCAGCAGTTCGGCGAGGCGTTCGTCGCCAAGATGGGCGCCGAGGCGATCCAGGAACTGCTGCAGCGCATCGACCTCGACGAGATGGCCGGCGAGCTGCGGCTGCTCATGCGCACCGAGCCCTCGGTCGTCAAGCGGCAGAAGGCTGCCAAGCGGCTGCGCGTGGTAGAGGCGTTTCGCAAGTCCGGCAACCGGCCGGAGTGGATGATTCTCGAAGTCATCCCGGTCATCCCCCCCGAGCTGCGTCCTCTCGTTCCGCTCGACGGCGGCCGCTTCGCGACTTCGGACCTCAACGACCTCTACCGCCGGGTCATCAACCGCAACAACCGCCTCAAGAAGCTGCTCGAGCTGCGCGCCCCCGAGGTCATCGTGCGCAACGAGAAGCGCATGCTGCAAGAGGCGGTCGACGCGCTGTTCGACAACGGCCGCAGGGGCCGCGTCATCAAGGGCTCCAACGGGCGGCCGCTCAAGTCGCTGTCGGATGCGCTCAAGGGCAAGCAGGGCCGTTTTCGCCAGAACCTCCTCGGCAAGCGCGTGGACTACTCCGGCCGCTCGGTCATCGTCGTCGGCCCGGAGCTCCAGCTCCACCAGTGCGGGCTGCCCAAGGAAATGGCGCTCGAGCTGTTCAAGCCGTTCATTTACCACGAGCTCGAGAAAAAGCAGCTGGTCACCACGATCAAGATGGCGCGCGAGCTCGTCGAGCAGCGCACGCCGGACGTCTGGGACGCCCTCGAGACGGTGATCCGCGAGCACCCGGTGCTGCTCAACCGGGCGCCGACGCTCCACCGGCTCGGCATCCAGGCGTTCGAGCCGGTGCTGGTGGAGGGCAAGGCGATCCGCATTCACCCGCTCGTGTGCGCCGCCTACAACGCCGACTTCGACGGCGACCAGATGGCCGTGCACGTGCCGCTCTCGCCGGTGGCGCAGCTCGAGGCCCGGGTGCTCATGCTGGCCCCGCGCAACATCCTGTCGCCGGCCTCGGGTCGGCCGCTGGCGGTGCCCTCCCAGGACATGGTGCTCGGCATCTACTACCTGACCTCGGAGAAGATCGGCGCCGAGAACATGCGCCGCAAGGTGTTCGCGAGCGTCGAGGAGGTCCTGCTCGCGCACGCCAACGGGCGGGTGGAGACGCTGCAGCCGATCGAGGTCATCGTCACCGGCAACCTGCTCGACATGACGGTCGAGGCCGACAGCCAGGACATCCTCCACGCCGAGGCGAAGTGGGTCGAGAATTTCCACCTCGAGACCACGGTCGGGCGTGTGGTTTTCAACGCCTCGCTGCCGCCGGAGATCCCGTTCGTCAACGCCCAGCTCAAGAAGGCCGGCCTGCAGAGCCTCGTCTCGTTCGCCTACCTGCGCTTCGGCCACGAGGTCACGGTGCGGCTGCTCGACGCGCTCAAGAACCTCGGTTTCGCGTGGGCGACGCGGGCGGGGATCTCGATCGGCTCCGGTGACATGATCGTGCCGGACAGCAAGGGCGAGATGATCGCCAGCGCGCTGCGCGAGGTCGACGTGGTCGAAGGGCAGCGCGCCCAGGGCATCATCACCTCGGGCGAGCGCCACAACCGCATCGTCGACATCTGGCACCGGGTCACCGAGAAGGTCTCGGACGAGATGTTCCGCCAGATGCGGCGCCGCACGGAGGCCACGGGCGAGGCCAACCCCATCTTCATCATGGCCGACTCGGGCGCCCGGGGCTCCAAGGAGCAGGTGCGCCAGATCGCCGGCATGCGCGGCCTCATGTCGAAGCCCTCCGGCGAGATCATCGAGACCCCGATCACCGCCAACTTCCGCGAGGGGCTGTCGGTGTTGCAGTACTTCATTTCGACCCACGGCGCCCGCAAGGGCCTGGCCGACACGGCGCTCAAGACCGCCGACTCCGGGTACCTCACCCGCCGCCTCGTGGACGTGGCGCAGGACGTCATCATCACCGAGGACGACTGTGGGACCGATCACGGCATTTACGTCACGCCGATCACCGAGGGCGGCGAGGTGCTCGAAAAGCTCCGCGACCGCCTCGTCGGGCGGGTGCTCGCCGAGGACATCGTCGACCCGGTGGAAGGCACCTTGATCGCCCCGGCCAACACCCAGGTGACCGAGGAACTCGCCAGCGCCATCGAGGACGCCGGCCACGAGCGGGTCAAGATCCGCTCGCTGCTCACCTGCGAGACGCGCCGCGGTGCGTGCCGGATGTGCTACGGGCGCATGCTGGCTACGGGGCGCCAGGTGGAGATGGGCGAGGCGGTGGGCATCATCGCTGCCCAGTCGATCGGCGAGCCCGGCACCCAGCTCACGATGCGGACGTTCCACTACGGCGGCACGGCGACGCGCGCCACCGAGCAGTCCCAGCACAAGGCGAGCCGGACCGGCGTGGTCAAGCTCATCAACGTGCAGGCGGTCGTCAACACCAAGAAGGAGACGGTGGTGGTGGCGCGCAACGCCAAGGTCGCGGTCTGCGACGACCGCGGGCGCGAGCGCGAGCGCTACAACCTGGTGTACGGCTCGGTACTGCTGGTGAAGGACGGCGACTGGGTGGAGCCGAACACGGTCCTGGCCCGCTGGGATCCGTTCACCTCGTCGGTGCTCACCACGGTGGCCGGCCGCGTGGCCTACGACGACCTCATCGAGGGCGAGAACGTCCGCGAGGAGACCGACAAGATCACCGGCCACACGCAAAAGATCGTCATCGAGCCGCTGGGAGCGGATCGCCGCATCCCGACGATCGTCGTCCACACCGACGACGGCACCGAGCGGCGCTACCAGCTCGCCATCGGCTCCCACCTCATGGTGGCCGAGGGCGACACCGTGAGCCCCGGCGACGTGCTGGCCAAGATCCCGCGCGAGACCACCAAGACCAAGGACATCACCGGCGGTCTGCCGCGAGTCGTCGAGCTGTTCGAGGCTCGCCGGCCGAAGGATGCCGCGGTGGTCAGCGAGATTTCCGGCATCGTCCACATCGGCGAGGCGAGCCGGGGCACCCGCAAGGTCGTGGTCGAGGGGCGCGAGCAGATCAGCCGCGAGTACACGATCCCCAAGGCCGCCCACCTCATCGTCCAGGACGGCGAGTGGGTGCAGTCCGGCGAGTCGCTCACCGACGGCCCGGTGGACCCCCACGACGTGCTGGCGGTGCTGGGCGAGACCGAGCTGCAGCGCTACCTCGTGGACAAGATCCAGGAGGTCTACCGCACGCAAGGGGTCACGATCAACGACAAGCACATCGAAACGATCGTCCGGCAGATGTGCCGGTTCGTGAAGATCACCGACCCGGGCGACACCGACTTCCTGCTCGACGAGCAGGTGCCGCGCTACAGGGTGCTGGAGGAAAACGAGCGCATCGAGCGCCTCGGCGGCCAGCCGTCGCGCTTCGCGCCGATCCTGCTCGGCATCACCAAGGCGGCGCTGGCCACCGAGTCGTTCGTCTCGGCGGCCTCGTTCCAGGAGACCACGCGCGTCCTCACGGAAGCCGCGGTGTCCGGACGCGTGGATCACCTGCACGGTCTGAAGGAAAACGTGATCGTCGGCCGGCTCATCCCGGCCGGGACGGGCGCCAAGCCATATCACCACTTCACGGTGGCGCCGGTCGCCCCTGAGGAGATGCCCCAGCCCGAGGAGGTGGAGGGCGTGGAAGAGGTGCCGGATCTCGACGAGATCACGGCAGCCCTTCCGGCAAAGCCGCCTGCCAGTTGACAGAGGCGGGAGCCTGCGCTAGAGTTTTCGGCCTGCGCCCTCGAGGGCGCCAGCGCGCAGCAACCGGGGCCAAGCGCCGGAGCATGCTTGGCCCTTCGAGTCGAAGCGAGGAGACGATGCCGACGATTGCCCAACTGGTACGCCACGGCCGCGAGACGGTGGTCGAGAAGACGAAGAGCCCGGCGCTGAAGGCGTGCCCGCAAAAGCGCGGGGTCTGCACCCGCGTCTACACCACGACGCCCAAGAAGCCCAACTCGGCGCTCCGCAAGGTTGCCCGCGTGCGGCTCACCAACAGCATCGAGGTCACCACGTACATCCCTGGAGAGGGCCACAACCTCCAGGAGCACTCGGTGGTCCTGATCCGCGGCGGCCGCGTCAAGGACCTGCCGGGTGTGCGCTACCACGTCATCCGCGGCGTCATCGACGCCCAGGGCGTGGCCGGACGCAACCAGAGCCGGTCGAAGTACGGCACCAAGCGCCAGAAGCAGGCCGCCAAGGCGGGAGGTAAGTAGCCATGCCGCGCCGTCGCTACCCGCAGAGGCGGGAGGTCATCCCCGATCCGATCTTCAACTCGCAGCTCGTCACGCGCTTCATCAACGCGATCCTGCGCCAGGGCAAGCGCACCGTGGCCGAGGGCGTGTTCTACGGCGCGCTCGACATCATCAAGGCGCGCACCCAGGACGACCCGCTGAAGATCTTCAAGCGGGCCGTGGACAACGTGAAGCCCCAGGTGGAGGTGAAGTCCCGCCGGGTCGGAGGCTCCACCTACCAGGTCCCGGTCGAGGTGCCGCCAGGCCGCCAGCTCTCGCTGTCGTTCCGGTGGCTCATCGACTTCGCCAAGGCGCGGGGCGAGAAGTCCATGATGGAGAAGCTCGCCGGCGAACTCATCGATGCGGCGAACAACCGCGGTGGTGCGATCAAGAAGAAGGACGACACCCACCGCATGGCGGAGGCCAACAAGGCGTTTTCCCACTACCGCTGGTAGCCCAGCGGTAGGCGTGCAGCGAACCGTTTCAGGACTCGTACCCGCGCCCGGCGCGCAGAAGGTTCTTTGACAGGATGCCCCGACTCGCACCGCTTGAGAGGACTCGCAACATCGGCATCATGGCGCACATCGATGCCGGTAAGACGACGACTACCGAGCGAATCCTCTACTACACCGGTGTGAACTACAAGATGGGGGAGGTCCACGACGGGACCGCCACCATGGACTGGATGGAGCAGGAGCAGGAGCGGGGCATCACGATCACCTCCGCCGCCACCACATGTTTCTGGCGCGACCACCGCATCAACATCATCGACACACCGGGCCACGTCGACTTCACCGCCGAGGTCGAGCGGAGCCTGCGTGTGCTCGACGGCGCGATTGCTGTGTTCTGCGCCGTCGGCGGCGTCGAGCCGCAATCGGAGACGGTGTGGCGGCAGGCCGACCGCTACGGGGTGCCGCGCGTCGCGTTCGTCAACAAGATGGATCGGGTCGGCGCCGACTTCCGGGCCGTGATCGAGCAAATGCAGCGCAAGCTGGGGGCGCACCCGGTCGCCGTGCAGATCCCCTACGGCGTCGAGGACACGTTCGAAGGCGTCATCGACCTCGTCGAGGAATGCGCGTTCGTGTTCGACGAGGCGAGTCTCGGGGCGCACTTCGAGCGCCGGCCGCTGCCGGCGGCGTACGAGGCGCCGGCGGCCGAGTGGCGGGAGAAGCTCTTGGCCGCCCTCGCCGAGAGCGACGAGGAGCTGCTCGCCAGCTACGTGAGCGGCGAGCCGGTGAGCCCGCAGGCGCTGCGGGCCGCCATCCGGCGCCAGACGGTGGCGGGACAGGTCACCCCGGTGCTGTGCGGCTCGGCGTTCCGCTACAAGGGCGTGCAGCAGCTGCTCGACGCGGTGGTGGATTACCTGCCGTCGCCGCTCGACGTGGCGGCGATCGAGGGCCACACGCCGGGCGGCTCCACCGAGCACCGGCCGGCCGATGACACCGCCCCGTTCGCCGCGCTCGTCTTCAAAATCATGACCGACCCGTTCGTGGGTCAGCTCGCCTTCGTCCGGGTCTACTCCGGCCACGTCGCCACCGGCGATCAGGTGCTCAACGTGCGCACCGGGCACGCCGAGCGGCTGGGCCGGATCCTCAAGATGCACGCCAACAAGCGCGAGGAGATCAAGGAGCTGTTCGCGGGCGACATCGCAGCCGTGGTGGGCCTGCGCAACGTCGTCACCGGCGACACCCTGGCCGATCCGAAGCACCCCATCGTGCTCGAGGCGATGCAGTTCCCGGAGCCGGTCATCGACGTGGCGATCGAGCCGCGCACCAAGGCCGACCAGGACCGGCTGGGCGCGGTGCTCGACAAGCTCACACAGGAGGACCCGACATTCCGGGTGCACACCAACCCCGAGACGGGGCAGACCATCATCTCGGGGATGGGCGAGCTGCACCTCGAGGTGATCGTCGACCGCCTGGTGCGGGAGTTCAAGGTCAACGCCAAGGTCGGCAAGCCGCACGTCTCGTACCGCGAGACGATCAAGCAGGAAGCCGAGGGCGAGGGGCGGTTCATCCGGCAGACGGGCGGCCGCGGACAGTACGGGCATGCCGTGATCCGCATCGCCCCCTTGCTCGATGGCAGCGACTACCAGTTCGCGAGCGCGATCGAGGGCGGCAAGATCCCCAAGGAGTTCATCAAGCCCGTCGATCAGGGGATTCGCGAGGCGATGCAGCACGGCGTGCTGGCCGGTTTCCCGATGATCCGGGTGGCGGCGACGCTGCTGGACGGCTCGTTCCACGAGGTGGACTCTTCCGAGATCGCCTTCAAGGTGGCGGGCTCGATGGCGTTCCAGGCGGCGGCCCAGAAGGCCGAGCCGGTGCTCCTCGAGCCGCTCATGGAGGTGGAGGTCGTCACGCCCGAGGAGTACATGGGCGACGTCATCGGCGACCTCAACGCGCGGCGCGGCAAGATCACGAGCCTCGAGCAGCGCGGTGGGGTGCGCGTGATCGCCGCCTGGGTTTCCTTGGCGGAGATGTTCGGGTATGCTACGCAGCTCCGCTCCATGACACAGGGGCGGGCGACGTACACGATGCAGTTCGACCGTTACGAAGAGGTGCCGAAAGCCATTGCTGACGAGGTGATCGCCAAGGCACGCGGCTGGGTTTACTGACAAGGGGGCAGGCATGGCCAAGCAGAAGTTTGATCGGACGAAGCCGCACGTCAACGTGGGGACGATCGGGCACGTGGACCACGGCAAGACGACGCTCACGGCGGCGATCACGAAAGTGATGTCGATGAAGGGGTTGTCGG
>Ga0209506_1000566_pt1 | contig 47788 bp, 41 predicted proteins | sample AD_JPNHG2_MetaG_FD_184409 | JGI IMG/M metagenome (GOLD analysis project Ga0209506, IMG submission 184409) | Active sludge microbial communities of municipal wastewater-treating anaerobic digesters from Japan - AD_JPNHG2_MetaG (SPAdes) (version 2) | ecosystem: Engineered > Bioreactor > Anaerobic...
AACTTTTGGACGAGGACACAAAGTAAAGAGAATTTATCCATTTCAGGCGGGGGGACATTTTTGTCCCTTCGCTTGAAAAAAATTAATTCATGCCCTCAAAAAGTTGCATTTATTAGTTGAATCTAAAATTTGATTACTTTATCCAAATTTTTTTTAATGTTTTTACCTTTGTACATCGATAATAATTGTAGTATCATTAATTTTTCAATATAGTTCAGCATGAAACGCATAGTATTTTTCCTAGGATTATTGGTCCCTTGTGCAATTCTCAATGCTCAGGAATCGGGCCCTGTTATGAAATTTTTAAAAACCAGCCATGATTTCGGCACTATTAAAGAGGAGGGAGGCAAGGCTGCCGTTGATTTTGAGGTAACCAACACAGGGAACGCGCCTCTGATTATTACCCGAGTGCAAACATCGTGCGGATGTACAGCCTCTTTCTGGACAAAAGAACCCATTGCCCCCAATGGAAAAGGAATTGTTTCGATAACCTACGACCCAACAAACAGACCGGGTGAATTTTCTCAACTTGTGACAGTTTTTTCCAATGCTTTGCCAACCGGTTTGGCACTATCGATAACAGGTACTGTTATACCAAGGACTAAAACACCGGAGGAGTTGTATAGGAGGAAGATTGGTGAACTGGGCATAGCTAATGTGCACCTTTCGTTTAACAGGGTTTTAATAGGACAGGAGGTTACAGATAGTATTAAAGTTTACAACTTTAGCGATAAGCCCATGGATGTCACTTTCGACCGAACACCCAAGCATATCAGCGTATCAATGAAACCTTCAAAGCTAAAACCCAAGGAAACGGGAACTATAATCGTTAGCTACAATACAAAGAATATTAACGATTGGGGTTTTGTTCTCGATAGGGTGAGAGTGATGCCCAATAAGGAGAATCACCCGAATAATACCATAAGCATAAGCGCCAACATAGAGGAGGATTTTTCAAAACTATCAGAAAAGGAATTGGCCAATGCCCCAAGAATAGAGTTTGAGGAAATCAGTAAAGATTTCGGTACGGTTGACGAAGGGGTTGTTATTGAACATAAGTATGTATTTACCAATACTGGCAATAGTGATTTGATAATCAGAAAGATAAAAGCAAGTTGCGGCTGTACCACCGCAGCTCCCGATGTTAATGTGGTAAAGCCTGGCCAACAGGCCTCTTTGACTGCCTCCTTTAGAACTGCAGGTTATTCAGGGCGACAGAGCAAATCCATAACGGTTATCTCCAACGACCCCAAACAGCCCAGCTTAGTATTAAGGCTTTCGGGAACAGTGGCAAAGAAATAGAAGATTTTAACTAAATCACATCATTTCAGGGTGTTGCCAATAGGGTGACACCCTTTTTTACCTTTTACAACCTCTCAATGTTTTAGTATGATGGAAACCAATGTTACCTTAAATGTTCTGTAATCCTTCTTTTTTCTCTTCGTCTAAAAGGATCAGCATTGCCCGGCTCAATGGTCACATCAATTCCCAGCGATAGCTCCGCCTTCAGCTGTGCGAGGTCAACAGGTTGGATAGCATCAATAGTAAGACGTAAAGTTTCACTTTTACCCCTTATGAGCGTTGCGTTGAACCCCCTAATAGCGGAGTGAGAAAAGATGGCTTCGTCCAATTGAAAGATATTGAGAGTTTTACCATTGCTCAGTGTAATATTGCTCCAGAGCCTTCCTTCCACTCCGCTTAAGCGGTGCAGTGTGCCCCCGCATCCGCAGGGCCCAACCACAGGGCGGGTAAGATTGCCTGTGCGATAACGTACTAGCGGCATGGCCTCGTTGGTAAGGGTAGTAACCACTATCTCGCCCAACTCGTTGGGTTCTGTGGGCAGGTTAGTTATAGGGTCTATCACCTCCACTATCACCTCGGCATCGCGGGTGTGGAGCCCGTTATGGTGCTGGCAGTCAACGGCGAAGCCGTAACCAAACTCGGTGTGCCCGTGGTGTGTGTAAACCGGGCATTGCCATGTACTTCGTATGCCCTTAACCACCGAAGGTGGTGCTATATCGGCGGCAAGCAACACGCTGTGGGGGTGCAGATGTGGAGCCGTGCGGCATAGGTATAGTATCTCGGCAGGCATACCCACAATACAGTGTGCCCACTGCGCAGCTTCCACAGCCTCCCCCACCGATCTGATGGTGGGAAAAACTCTGGCCGTGGCTCCAAGGCTCAGTATGCTATCGTGCAATAGACTCCCAAGGCTGTTCTCCGTTCGGTTCGATATAAGGATATGCACCCGATCGCCACTGCTCACCATGGAGCTCATGCCCACGGTAAAGAATGCCCGTGTCCGCTTTAGGTCGCCCTCTGAGAAAAATATTCGCTTTCGAAGGCTGGTGGTACCCGAATGGGCCAGAGTAGTTACCCTTGCCACCTCCGTTTGGGGAATGGCAAGAAATGCCAGTGGACTATGTGCCAGGTCGGCAGGAAGGGTAAAAGGCTGTTCGTTAAGAGGCTTGTTAGGTTCCAGCCTATTTGCATAGAAGACCGTATTTTGCCTGGCGTATTGCAGTGCATCCTTCAGCCTATGGTGCTGCCATTCGCTAAGGGTTTGGGGGTTTAGCTGCGCCCCTAATCCCGTTTGCTCTGCCACCCACTTTTCAACAGGAGAGACCATATCAATCTATATTGCTGAGACATACCCCAAGGAGTTTTTGTCTTTTTCAAGCAATAAAAATAGGCAATATAAAAGGAATGCGGTAGACTCAATTCGGGCAATTGGAAATGCATTTTGACTTTGCTTTTTGGCAACATTTCAGTTATAAAACCTAACTTAGCGGGTAATAAACGCTCTGTGCCCATTACAAAAAACATGATATGGAAAGCAAGAAGGAGATAATTATCTATAAAACCGATGATGGCAAGGCCAATGTTACCCTAATGGCAAAAGATGGTAATATTTGGATGAACCAAAATCAGATGGCTGAACTTTTTGACACCTCTAAGCAAAATATAGGGCAACACATAAAGAGTATTCTGAATGATAAGGAGTTAAAGACAAATTCAGTTGTAAAGAATTACTTTACAACTGCTGCTGATGGGAAGAATTACGAGGTAACATTTTACTCGTTGGATATGATTTTGGCCATCGGGTTTAGGGTTAGGAGCAAACGGGGAACGCAGTTCAGAATTTGGGCCAACAAGAATCTGAAAGAGTTTATGATTAAGGGGTTTGTAATGGATGATGAACGATTGAAAAACCCCGATGGGCGGCCCGACTATTTCGATGAACTCCTAGAGAGAATTCGTGATATACGAGCATCTGAAAAACGTTTTTACCAAAAAGTACGCGATTTGTTATCTCTAAGCAGCGATTATGACGCTACGGATAAGGCCACGCAAATGTTTTTTGCTGAAACACAGAATAAATTACTCTATGCCGTAACCCATAAAACAGCAGCTGAACTAATCGTAAGCAGAGCCGATGCACATAAACCCAATATGGCGCTCACCTCCTGGAAGGGGAGCGTTGTGCGTAAACAAGATATTTTGATAGCTAAAAATTACCTGAACGAGAATGAGATAGACCAGTTGAATAGACTCACCGTAATTTTTTTAGAAACTGCTGAGTTAAGGGTACAAGAAAGAAAAGATCTTACCCTTGATTTTTGGCGAAACAATGTGAATCGTTTGCTGGAATTTAACGAGAAGGAAGTGTTGCGCGGAGTTGGAGCCATTTCGCACAAGCAGATGGAAGAAAAGGTATATCAGGTTTACGAAGAGTTTGACCGAGAACGTAAAGCATTCGAAGCCAAACAAGCCGATTTGGAAGATTTGAAGTTGCTTGAAGAAACCATTAAAAGTAGAGGTGAGAAGCGGCAAACTAAGCAAAGCAAAGAAAGTTTTGACAAATGAGAACCGAATAAAATAGCCCAGTATGCCCAGCGATATCCAAATATTCCAAAACCAAGATGGGAGTATCAAAGGGCTATTGCAGGGGAAGCCACATGGAAGCGTTTGGATAATTGCTATTCCCTCACCGCAATCAACAGGAAATACCCGCACTTTATACGCTTCATCTGCTGGGGTGTGGTGCCCAGGTAGCTGTAAAATGCTTCCGCACCCCTATCCAGTATCATCTGCCCCCACAGGGTCTTCAGATGGTGGGTGTGGTCTTCAAAGTGAGTAACGCTAAAGCCGCTATTTTCAACAAGTTCCATAAGCATATCCCTGCTATCGAGGCTTCCCAGCGGACCGCTCAGCGTGGCGGGCTCGCCACGGGCATACATATCGGTTATTATCAGTTGCCCGCCCTGCTTTAGCACACGGTGGCATTCGGCCAGCACCGCAGGGCGGCTATCCATAAGCGATAGGCTACACTCCATAATCACGCTATCCATGGTGTGCGATGCAAATGGGATATGCTGTGCGGGTGCTGATTGTATATACTCGCTCTCGCCCTGCGGTTCGGTATCTATGCCGTAGGCATTAAATGCGTATTCGCTGCGTAGATAGTTAACCGTAGCCCCCGAGCCGCAGCCAATATCGAGAATGGTAGCCCCCCTTCCAAAACCACACAGTTCAATGGCCCGTTGGGTTAGTTCAAAACCCCCGGGCCGGCGAAGCGTGCATTGTGGTTGGTTTGGGTGCATGGTGTATATTGGCTACTTAATGAAGGTATTTCTTTTTGTAAACGATAAGTTATTTGTTGATTACAATCAACAAAAATGCAAATATCAATCGGAAACACAAGTATAATCAACAAATATTACCACTGCGTAAGGTAGTGTGCGCAGAATGGTACCAGTTTACCCCGGTCGTACACATGGAAACTGCACTGCCGTAGGCGAGCAAAGTCGATATTGCCGGCATCCTGAAATGCCATGGAGGTAATGGTGAAGCCATGCGATTTCACCCGGTTGAGGAAGTGCTCCATATCCTGAAGGTTCCCCTCCTGCTCACCCGCAGCGTTGGTGGTTTGGTCGTGACGGAGCCATCGACGGGCCACAAACTCCCTATTCTTCTCGGCGGCAGCGGGATCGCAACAGCAAGCCGAGGCATGCTCCCGCTTGGATAGGGGGTAGAGCCCCCCCTGGTAGTCCACCACAAAGTCGCCGTGGAAACCGCACAGCGGGTGGTCGCAGCATGAGGGTAGCAGACTGTTGGCGCTTACAGAGCCATGGGTTTGCCTATCAATTTCGTAAACCAGCTCGTCCAGCGTAAAGCGCTCGCTGTTGGTGGGTAGCTGCGGCATCCTCCCAAAGTAACTTACGGGTTGGAAGTGAATACCCCGCACCCATGGTGACTGACCAACGGCAAACCGCACTATTTCACCTATATTGTCAATATTCACACCGCGCACCAGCGTGGGCACCAAGGTTACACCCAAGTTGAACCGGGCACAATGCTCAATGGCACGCTGCTTCAATTCAAGAAGTGGTCGTCCTCTAAGTGCTTGGTGTATATCGTCGTTGGTGCCATCGAACTGCATAAAAACGAACGATAGCCCTGCGTCGGCAAGTTCCCTCACGTAGTCCACATCCTCGGCCAGCCTTATGCCATTGGTATTGAGCTGCACATACTTGGCACCCAACTCCTTGGCCATGCGCACTATGGCAGGTAGGTCGTTGCGGGTGGTGGGTTCGCCACCGCTGAGCTGCACAAGGGTTTTGCCCTTCACAATGGCATCGGAAAGCCACCCGCGTATGGTTTCAAGGGAGGGGTCGGCCGTGCCATTATGCTGATTAGCAAGGCAGAAACTGCAGCCAAGGTTGCAGTTGTCGGTTACGTTTAGCAGCACGCAGCAGGTCTGCTGCAGGTGCTCGGCGCATAGTCCGCACTCATCGGGGCAGGGAGGTTCGCTGGTAAATGGGATATTGTGAGCACCAATCCACTCATCCATATCGTAGTGGCCACGCCAAATAATGGTTTCAAATGCGCCGTGCTGGGGGCACTCCTTGCGCAGGAACACCTCCTTGCCCACCTTTACCCGCCGTGCAGGTATTCTCTTTAGGCATTGGGGACATACGCTCCATGTTTCAAAATCGTGGCGTTCGGGCAGAGCATTGTCGCCCCAAAGGGGGCACTGGTGGTAAATACACTCCTTATTCTTGGCAAACTGCTGGCATTCAATCTTCCCAACGGGCAGGGCTATCCCCAACTCCTCCCTTATGATATTTGCTATTGCACTAAGGGCAATCCACGAATCTCGCTGGCAACAGCGGGCTGCCGTGTATTTCCCTATTTCATCCAGCACTCTCGAGGTAGCCTGCATCACCTTTTGCCGTTTCTCGGCATGGTAGGGGTTGCTCTCCATAAGTATGGATAGGGCAATACCCGCCCCCACACCGGTGCCGCAGGCACCCATAAATCCGCATGCCCCGCCAATCACTGTTTTGCCTCGCTCAATGGCCGTATCTATCTGCTGCTGCGAAATATTATATCCATTGTTCCGAAGTGCAGTCAGTATCACTGCGGGTACCAGCGAGTGGTGCTCGGGCCCATGCATGGGAAACGAGGGGTGTGAGCGAATGGCCTGCATAAGGGCCGTGGCATCGGTTTCGGTGCTGCCGGCGCATACCCTTCTCATTATTTCTAGGCCCGTGGAACTGTGGCAGATATCACAAACATAATGACGATCAGTGCAATACACACTTGACTTGAAGGGTTGTCCACAGTAGTAGCACGATATCTCTTCAGTATTGGCATTGGCAATCAACTCCTTGCCGCATACCATGCAGCCCGATGTATGGTAGGGTTTTCCCATGATGTGATTGGCTATTTATCCTCCAGCTGCGTTTCCACATCGGAAATACGGCCCCTTACCAATTCCTCCGATATGAATACCTGTCCGCATTTGGGGCATCGGGGCAGGTCGGTAAAAAAAGCGTGTCCAAGATAGGTGAAATCGGTACGCTGCAGCACCAACTCCTCGTTGCACTTATGGCAAATCAGTTTTTTTTCCTGCTTCTCCATGATATTAGTCCTCAATTTTCATGCGGTGGCTGTAGCTGTTCACCAATTCAAATTCATTGTTTCCCGTAGCACGATACTCCACCCAAAAGGTCATATTGCCCACCTGCAGGTGACCCGTGAATGTTCCCTTTTCGGGGTCGAATAGCTTGCTGCCCGTGCTCTCACAGTGGCTAATCACGGTCATCAGGTCGGTTTCCAGTATCAGGTCCCTATCCAACTTCTCTTTAAGCCCGGGCGATACGCTCAGTTTTATCTTCTCTTTTTCCATGTCCATATCCTCATTCCAAAATTCCTTAAGTACTTGCTTCTTGAGTATCAAACGATTGTGCTGCCTCTCCGATACGGTGGGTTGGGGTCGTCTCTCCAACCCAAATACGATATCGAGAATATGCACCGTCTCCTTGCCCGCCTTGGCAAATATATCGCGGCAGTTGGTGCAGTAGGCTATGTAAGGGTTTTCGCTTTGGCCTATCCTGCGCTCCACTATCTGCCTGGTGTAGGGCGGGTGTGCCACGCCAATCTGCCCCCCATAGCTGCAACATTCGGCCAGCCTGCGCTCCATGGGGAGAGGTTCCAGGCTGTACCCAGCCCTTTGCGCTATGCTGCGCACGTGGGTTTGCAACTGCTCCTCGTGGCGGGCTGCGCAGGGGTCGAATATGGAAGCGGCAACATTGCTGTTACCTTTGGGCGTATAGCCATCCTGCTCAAGCAGGGTGTATATAAATTCGGTTTTAATCTCGGGCAGGTAGCGTTGAAACATCTGCTTGCACATGGTGCATGCCAGTATGGCTGTGGGCTCGCCCAGCCGCTTCCAGTCGCTCCTAATCCTATCAATCACCTCGCTGTGTATGGGTTCGTTGCCAGCCCAGTCGGCGGGTGCTCCGCAACAACCCAGCATTAGCGCCGTGTCAGGGTGTGTCTTTAGCAGAAATCTGTAGCTCTCCATCACCATTCGGGGGTCGGAGGCACCCATTTGGCATCCGGGGAAGAAAAGATACCCACAGGTATCATGCCCGTTGGGCATCCGCGTTAGCCCCGCACTACTATTAGCAAACTCCATATCCCTAAGGTAAAACTCGTGGAATGCCCACGGCATTTTGCCCTTCTCGCGCATGGTATGGTGGCTTTGGAGCAGGAACTCACCTACATCTATATCCTTGGGACACACTTCTTTGCATAGCCCGCAGTGATTGCACATGGCTATTAACCGGGTGGCCACGGTGGCCTCGCCATCCAACGAGCTGGGATTGATACTAATCTCCACATCCTCAGTAATCTTCCGTGGAAATTTTTGGAAGTGGTTCATCAGGGGTGAGTAGTACACGCAGGCGTCGCAGGTGCACCTAAGGCATCGCTTGGCCTCGGCTAGCGCCTCCTCCCTGGTAAACGAAACACCGTTGGCGGGAGCAACCGCGGGAGCAGGTATCATGCGAATGGCATCGTAGGTGAGCTGGGTTTGGTGCAGGAGTGGCTCGGTGTGGTTCATCTGCCCCGTTTTCAGGTATCCCTCAATGGCGCTGCTCACGTTGAGACCCTGCGCTATGGCCTCCATGGTGTTGGCACCCGTAAGCGAACCGCCCATAAATACCCCGTTGCGATCGGTTGAGTAGGGTCCCTCATCGGTTAGCGACAGCCCAAAGCGATTGCCATCTTTGCCTGTGGCCACATATACCGCATCGAATGGTAGAGTGGCAATATCCTGAATTTCAGTATTCAGCTGAAGATTATAGTCTTCATTTTTGAATTGTAGTGCGATATCCTCCAACAGAGTTTCTGAATCCATCAAACCGTGAAGATGCCCGCCAATGCGGTCGGATTTCTCAAACAGGGTAACGTTGTACTTCTTGGTGGATAGCCGCAGAGCGCAGGCCAGCCCGCTTATTCCGCCGCCCACAATGGCTATGCGCTGTGGTTTTGTGGGCATGTTGTACTGGTCGGGCTCGCGGGTACGGGCATAGCTGATGGATGCGGCCTCTAACTTTCGTACCGAAATGGCTCCGCCATTATCAGCCATTGGGCACACCTCGCGGCAGGGTTGGTGGCACAAGGCCGACACTATACCCGGAAAGCCCACGGTGTACTGGTAGGTTTTGTACGCCACGTTGAAACGTCCCTGCTGAATTTTGCCTATAAAATCACGTACATCGAGGTTGAATGGGCATTTGGCAGTGCAGAATGCCTGCTCAAACTGAATGCAATCCTTTACCAGGTCGTGTAGAAAAGCCATTTTGCTATCGATTTAATCCATTCAACATGAAAATATGGATATACACCGCCCTTCAAATCCATTGGCACATCGCTGCCCATCTCTTCATTGCAAAAATAACATCTTAGGGCTAGAAAAAAAGCTTCAAAAATCATCTTTAGCTATGAACATGTGGTTAAATATGTGAGAAAATATTTTTTTTAACCACAGAGTTCTGAGGTTTATAAACCGCTATGAACACAAAATACCAAAACCAGAATCTTCTAGGTATGGAGGCAAAGTATTAACAATTTGATAAATACAAATGCTTTTTCGCGGAGCATAAATTGCAAGTCACATAAGTTTCGAGGTTAAAACACGGGGGTCTAATTTAATTTTTGAAAACGCAAACCATTTCTTCCCCAAATCTTTCAATGATGCTCCTATGTGATATACTGATTCCTCATCAATTATTAAAAATCTGTCGTGTGATTTGTCAAATGACTTAATTTGTATGGGCGGGTATTGCTCGTTAAATTTTTTTAAATCTAATTGCAGTTGTTTAGTGAGGTTGGATGTAAAAATTGTTGCGCTCACTTTTTTTTCCCTTTTCGAGAACATTTCAAGAACGCTTTCATCGATATAGTTATCAATTAGAATAATACTTTTTGTGGCTGATTTTACCAAGTTACTCACAAAAAAATATGCATCAAAAACTTGTCCATCGAAAAATATTCCTTCATTAGGAGGCAAACTTGTTCTAATCTGGAAATCAAATTCATCAACTTTATTCTTAAGGTAATTGACATCCCTCTCAATTTTTTCAAAACGTTGATTCACCGCATATCCCTTAAGTAAATAATCTTTGAGCACTTTATTGGCCCATATTCTGAATTGAGTTCCCCGAACTGATTTTACACGATAACCAACTGAAATAATTACATCTAAATTGTAAATCTTGGTTTTATACTTTTTTCCATCAGCAGCAGTTAGTAAGGATTCCTTACAAACTGAAATTTTATCAAGCTCCTTTTCCTTGAAAATGTTTGAAATATGCAGGGTGATATTGTTTCTTGTTGTTTGAAATAAATCCGACATCTGGGCTTGTGTCAACCAAACAGTATCTTCTTCAATTCTAACTTCTATACTTACCGATAGATCATCTGGTTGATATACAATAATCTCGTCTCTCATTATGTTTTAACCCCTTTAATATTTTTTTATTCTCTATACAAAACTAACATTTTTTTTACTTGGGTTTGTTAATCAAATCGACAACTTCTACTAATAAATTGTTGTGTAGATAAAAGAGTACGATTACGCTATGGATACTGCTCCGAATCCCGACTTCACGGAATCGGGAACTGAACAATGAAATCTTTTTATCAGTTTTATGCAAGAAAAAACAGTATAGGTAGCAGAATATCAGAACGATACGACTTATTAAGAGGGTCCTAATTAGGATATAGTGATATCATGTTTGGTTTATGCCCTATAAAATAAATCATATCAGTACAAGAGTCAAGTTGCTTAAAAGTTTTATATGATTATTTACTGCCTTATAGTTAATTTAATCATTGTGTATTTCCCACTTAAAATCTTTTATTAAATTGCATAAGTAAATAGAACTCATCCCATGTTAAAGGGAATAGTATAAACTCTTAAACCTATATTGTCATGGAATGGAAAAGTTTAAAAACAAGGATGTTGGTGTTAGTTTTAGGCATGAGTGCTCTAGTTTTTAGCGCTACCATTTTACTTATTTCTTATTTTAATAGGCAAAACTCGGTGGATTATGCAATTGAACTTAGCAACAGCAAATCTAACGAAATGGTTTTGCAGATGCAAAAGTATTTGGAACATCCCCTGGAAGTAACTAAGAACCTTGTTAATGCATTCAATGCACTCAGAAAACAGGGCAATAAGAATCGAAAGTATTACGATGATCTTATCAACATAGCTTTCGAAAAGAACAAGGGTTTGCTATGTGTGTATTCAATGTGGGAGCCAAATGCTCTTGACGGGAACGACAAGGAGTACGAAGGAGTATTTCCTTACGATGAAGAGGGGCGATTCAACTACTCAACGTATAGAGATGGTAATCGGAATGCAATAGAGCAGACTTCGATTGAGGAGTACGATGAGGACTATTATAAACTGGCTGCGGGCACACAACGTGATGTGATAAACGAACCCTATTTCTATTCCTATTCGGGAGAGGAAGGACCTCATTTTTTTGAAACTAGTATTGTTACACCCATCATTGAAAATGGAAAAACACTGGGTGTGATGGGTGCGGACGTTGATTTAAGATCCCTTTCAGATATTATTGGAAATATAAAACTATATAATTCCGGTTATGGAATTCTGCTTTCCAATGAAGGGGTTATTGCTGCACATAAAGATAAGCAGATGCTTGAGCAATTGTTTATTGATGTTTTCGATTTTGCCAACAATGAAATGCTTGCATCCATAAAAAATGGAGAAAAATTTCAGGGTAGCGTGTTGTCAAAAAAAGATAAAAACGAGTTCTTTCTCACCCTATCGCCCATTCAAATAGGCAATTCAACCACCCCTTGGTCCCTTTGCATTATAATTCCTAAATCTGAGGTGCTTATGAGCGCCAACGCTTTGATGTCAAGAGGATTACTATTGGGGTTGATAGGCCTTGTAATTATGAGTATCCTCATCTATACCCAGGCCAATGGTATTGTCAAGCCCATATTTCAAGCAGTGGAGCAGGCCAAAGCTGTTGCCAATGGAAATTTAGAGAAAGTTTATTACTCCAAAAGAAAGGATGAATTGGGCCATCTCCAGAAATCGCTAAAGATTATGAATGACAAATTACGCAATATTGTCGAGCAGTTGCAACAAACCATTGGTAACATGGTGAACACCAGCGATGAAATTAACTCAGTTTCACAAAGATTATCTCAGGGTTCCAATGAATTGGCCAGTTCGTCGGAAGAGGTGTCATCAACCATGGAAGAAATAGTTAGCAATATTGAGCAGAACTCGCAAAACGCTTCAGAAACCACAAAACTAACCGAATCCCTTGCAATTAATGCGTTGCGGGTGAAAGAGGCATCGGAGCAAAGTGTTGATTCTATCAAAACAATTGCTGCCAAGGTTAGTATTATCAATGACATAGCTTTTCAAACCAATATCCTTGCTCTAAATGCAGCTGTAGAGGCTGCACGTGCCGGGGAACATGGTAAAGGATTCGCTGTGGTAGCTGGAGAGGTTCGCAAGTTGGCTGAACGCAGCAAGGTGGCAGCCGAGGAAATAAACCAAATAGCCATGAGCAGTGTAACCCTTACAGAAGAATCTACCAAACTCCTAAATGAGATTATTCCACATATTCAAAATACCAATTCACTTATACAAGAAATTGCAGCAGCCAGCAGGGAGCAGAATACCGGAGTGGACCAAGTGAATATTTCAGTTCAACAGTTCAGTAGCATTACGCAACAAAACGCCTCGGTATCAGAGGAATTAGCATCGAGTGCTGAGGAAATGAAAATACAGGCCAGCGGACTTAAGGATTTAATTTCATACTTCAAATTCTAATTTCAAAACCATGAAACGCACAATACTTTTTTCGGTGGCATTTTTTCTGTTTATGCCAATCGCATTAAATGCGCAGGATAACGACAACGAGGAAAGTCCTTGGAATCTCAGTGCTGACATAACCAGCCGATACATTTGGCGAGGGTTGCAATTGAGCGACGGATTGAATCTTCAACCCACCATCGAGTATAGTATAGGGAATTTTACTATTGGATCCTGGGGTTCGTATGGCGTGGGTATTCCATTCGCTGAGGTTGACGTGTATGCCCTATACTCATTGGGTAATTTCTCTCTCCTTGTTTCCGATTATTATGAGCAGGACGAATATGACTTATCAGCAAGTAAATACTTTGATTGGAAACAGGGACAAACATCGCATGCGCTGGAAGGGGCAATTATCTATACAGGGCCGGAGAAGTTCCCCATTTCAGCTACCGCAGCAACCTTTTTCTATGGGTGCGACGATAGCGATGATGACGATAAGAGGGATTATTCTACCTACTTTGAGTTAGGCTACTCATTTGAAGTGAACGATTTTGGAATTAACCCCTTTATCGGGGGAACTCCATTCAAAGGGACATATTGTGATAAGGCCGGAATTGTGAATGTGGGTTTCGAAGTGACTAAGGATATCAGTATAAGTAACAATTTCAAACTGCCCATTTCTGGAGCTTTTATTGTGAATCCCAGTGCACAGCACGTATTTCTGGTTTTTAAACTTACCCTACAGTAAGCGTTGTAATCTGCAGTTTGCAATTGAATCAAATAGGCTTCCCAAAAGATTGGCACTCCTGAAGAAGGTTTGCAAAATAAGTTGATTTGTCGGAAAGAAGTAACCAATAGGTTGTTAATGTTAAGCGTTGTGGAGCAGTTAGGATTGTTTATGCATTTATTTTGAACCACATAGAGCAATCTAGGATACAGAAATCTTTAGATCAGTATCTATAAAAAAACACCCAAAGCATCAGTGCCTTGGGTGTTTAAGTGAGTATGCTATGTAACGGGCTAGAAGAATCTTTCTCCTGCTCCGCCCATGGGCTTAAAGAAGTCAATGCCTCCGTAGGGAACAGGATTGGCCTTAATGTTCTCCAACTCATCGTAGAGGTCGGAGCCCAGGAAGTACTTCTTGGGTGGGTTAATCTTACCGCCCTTGGCCAGAATATCAAGACCCTCCTTCACCTTCTCCTTGGTGGCGGGTAGTTCGTAAATACGCACGCCGGTGGCGTTGTTTATGGCGTTGATAACCGCCATATGCCCCGACGACTGGAATGCCTCCGATGCACCCGACGAACCGAATGGACCATGCTTATCGGTGCTCTCGTGGAAAAGGGTGATGATGCTATCGGGTATATCCTTGTTGTAGGGAACCCCACTGCTAGCAATGTTGGTATGCTTTTTCACATCGTCGTAGTTCTCCGATAGGGCAAACCCGATGCTGTGCGAAATACCGCCAAACGCCTGACCTTTCACCGCATCAATATTACCAATCTTGCCCACATCGGCCACGCACACGAAGCGGGTAACCGTGGTTTTGCCGGTGGCAGTTTCCACGGCCACTTCTGCCAGGTTGAGCGCATAGGTAAATGCGGGAGTCGGGTCACCAATACCGGTGTTGGGGTCGAGGCGGCTCAGGCCGGGGGTGTTGATATTGCTAAACTTACCCTCGTGAACGGTGGGTATCCCCTCCTTCACCATCTCGTCGTAGGTGCGGTAGGTGCCGTCGGGTTTGCGCATGGCTTCAAGCAGCTTGCCGGCGGCCACAATGGTTGCATTACCATTCATATAGTGCGAACGGCTTCCGGCCGACATACCGCTATCGGGGCAAATCTTGGTGTCGCTCTGTACCAGTTTAATCTGTTCGGGGGTAAGTTTCAGGGGTTTTAGCGCCTCCAGTGCTACCATAAGCGAACCCACATCGCCACCCTGACCCAGGTCTTGCCATGTATCGTACTTGGTGACGGTATTGTCGGGGTTCAGTTCAAAGCGAACCGTTGCATGGTCTGTTGGGCCTTCCGATACGTTAAACCCACCCCACGAAAGCCCGACACCACGGCGCACCTCGGGTGTATCCTTCTCCTTAGCCTCTTTCACCGCTTTATCGTAGTAAGGCTTCATCATCTTCATCATCTCCTCCATGGGGTACAGTCTGAATTGGCAACTGTTGATATTCAGCTCGCCCTCACGGGCAATGTTGCGCCAGCGGAACTCAAATGGGTCTATGCCCGCCTTTTCAGCCAGCATATCTATGAGCGCTTCACTTAAAGTGTAGGCCTGAGGTGAGCCGTAGCTGCGGTATGCCGTTCCAAAGTTGTGGTTGGTAATGGCTATGCGCGAGAGTCCCGCAACATTTGGCACCACGTAGGGGAAGAATGCAAACCGTGCCGGTTTGGAGATAATGTCGTCACCACCAAAGGTGTATGGGCCTTGGTCTAATCCATAGTCGAATTCCACGGCTGTGAGCTTTCCGTTCTTGTCGCATGCAGCGCGGCCATTGGAGTGGCTGGGACGGCGTTTGCCTGAGAAGTGCTGGTGCTCCTCGTAGCTCATGGACAGCGCAATGGGCATCTTGGTGATGAATGCTGCGGCGGCTGCAAGACAGAGGTCGCCTGCGTTGGTTGACCATCCGAAGCTGGCACCCGTGGGGTTCATAATGATGCGAATCTTATCCCTGGGAATGCCAATGGAGTTGCCAATACGGCCGATGGACGAGTACACCCCTTGCGACTTGCACTGAATGGCCAGCATGCCATCCTCATCGAAGTATGCCTGAACGGTATCGCCCTCGATAGAGAGGTGTGGCTCGCGGGTGGAATGGAAACTTCCCTCAACGCTGAAATCCGAGTTTTCAATCACCTCGCTCACTTTTGATGGCTCTTCCAAACCAACGCCTTTGAGTACGGGTTGCTGGGCAAAGATATTGGGTGTCTCGGGGTGGATACGCTGTGCGCTGGGCATCACAGCATCGAGGTAGCTAAGGTATTCGGGCAACTTTTCAATCTCAACCTTCACCTTGGCGGCAGCGGCGCGGGCATTATCCTTGGTGTCGGCGCATACCAGTGCCACCACATCGCCGTAGCGATAAATCTTGTCCTCGCATAGCACATTTCGGGTTGGAACTGTGAGGGTTGTGCGCTCGAAGAAATGGCCTTCGGCCATAACATTGGTACCTCCGGCTGCCTTGATGTCCTTGGCCGTTATAATCTTAACAACGCCGGGCATCTTTTCTGCCTCCGAGGTATCAATCTTCAATATTTTGGCATGGTGTGCAACTTTGGGCTGCACCATGGCCACTTTAAGGGTTTCGGCAGGCATTTTCAACTCCTGGTCATCGCCATAATCGGCCAATCCGCAAACCTTGGCCAACGCCGATGGACGAAGTACGGGCTTCCCGTAGAACTCGCCATCCTTGGGATTTTTGAAGTAAATATCCTCCAACTTCTTCTCGCCACGCATTACCTCGGCAGCCAGCATCACGGCATCCACAATCTGAACGTATCCGGTACAACGGCACACGTTCTTGTTTTTGTGGAACCACTCGCGAACCTCCTCACGGGTGGGCTTGGGATTTTCGAGAAGCAAGGCGTACGACGACACGATAAACCCCGGCGTACAGAATCCGCACTGTACGGCTCCGGCCACCATCCATGCTGCCTGAATGGGGTGAAGATTGGTGGGTGTACCAATCCCCTCAATGGTAATAACCGAACTGTACTCTTCAACGTTCTTCATCTTTTTGGTACAGGAGCGCGTCAGCTTCCCGTTGAGAATGAGCGTACACGAACCGCACACACCCGTCCCGCAACCAATCTTGGTTCCGGTTAAACCCATACGACGTACCACGTCGGCCAGGGTGTCTTTCTCGGGGTTACACGCAAACATCCTGTTAGCTCCGTTGATATTGAGCCACATTTTTTTAAGCTTCATAATGTATTCCTCCTTGTTATGGGTTTTAGATTTAAAGTTCTTCCTCGAGATAAATAATGACAGTTTCCAAAAATTTCGGACAGGTATTCATAATTACGGAATGCTTCTCCAGCCCTTGTCTATCTGCACCATAAGCATTCCCGATGAGTTCGCTGCACATACAGGTACCATGCTCCCGCTCAAAGGTTTCGACCAGTTCTTGAGTCTTTTGTTTTGTCAGCGCTTTGGCATCGGGGTCGTTGCTTTTTGATGCTCCGTACTTCAACCCCACAACCATCATGGCTCCTGTTAACGCACCACATGTTCTGCCCAATCCACCAAAGCCACCCCCAAATGGAGAGGCAATGCGAAGTGCAACATCCTTTGGCAAGCCATACTCCTCACAAAAGGTACCGAGAATCGCCTGCGAACAGCTGAATCCGCTTGCAAACATCTCCCAAGCTTCCGACACGTGGTCTTTTACCATAATCCTCTTATTCTAAACCAATAGGAATAGTTTCTGCAATATATCAACCTACTTATAAAGGCACCGATAGGACGTATCGCCATCAACCCGCACACTAAACTTCACATCCTTGGGCACGATAAATGTTTGAAATTCCCTGTAGGTTTTCCACTGTGTTTCGCCGGGGAGTTTAACCTCCATGGCTCCCGAAGTTACGGTCATGTGCTCCACGGTGGATGTTCCAAATACATACTCACCCTTTGCCATTACGCCAATCGTGGCGGGGCCTTCAGCTGTTTCGAAGGCAATGGACTTCACCTTGCCATCGAAATATTCATTGGTTTTAAACATAAATAGGGCTTAAATTCAAAGCCTAAAGTTACGAAGAAATGCAGATTGAAACTCTGATAAAAATCATTAGTGTGGTTGAGATGGACGGAAAAGTGAGGAACACTATGTCATTAATGATATTTTTAAAATAATTATATTTCTGAGGATTAGAAGTTTAAATGGCAAAATAGGGCAGATGCTTCACATTATTTAAAATGCATAATCACTATTTGGTATTTACAAGAAATATCAATCCATAGCCATGTTTAAAGAGTGGTTTTTTCCATCTTTTATATTGAAATACAAAATTGTCTAACAGACTCAGAACAATCCAAAAACGCCATTGGGTGTGTACTCAAGGAAACGTAACCACGTTTCGCCCCAAATAATAATCATTAACCAGGTGATAACGAGCATGGTAAAACCGAATTTTGCGGTATCCGTCCAACTGTAATGATCGGTAATGTAGAGCAAGGCTGCCGGTTTGCTATTGAAAGGCAATGCGTAAACATGCTCGATTAGGAGGGCCACCGGAAGTGCAAGGCTGAGTATGGGATAACCAAATTTTTGAGCAGTACCAATGGCAATGGGTATGAATATTAGCGTCCTCATGGTTTTCGATTGGAAGAATATGGCACTCAGTAGCATTATGCCGGTGAGGAATAGGTAAAACACGCTGAATGGAGTACTGGCAGTAAAGCCCAAACTATCGTAAATGTAATTGACCGATAGCATAGCCAGATCGGTGGCATCCAATCCTGCACCCAGTGCGTAGGCTCCGGCAGAGAAAAGGAGTAGGTGCCAGGGAATATCCACATCGTTCCACTTTACTACGCCAATTTTTGGGGTTAATGCAATCACTGCGCCAAGGAATACCACGGCAGTTTGGCTGATTCCGTGAATTGAGTCGGTTGCCCACATTGCAAGAACTCCAACAAAAATTATTATGGCTCTTATTTCTTGTGCATTAAGTGGCCCCAACTTATGCAGCTCGTCCTTCAGCCTTTCCATACCTCCCTCTATTTGGGGAGAACGCTCCTCACGCTTCATGGGAAAGATTAACTTTGTGCCAACAAACCAGCCGATTAACAGGATTAATACCATGAATGGGAATGCTGCGAAAAGCCATTTTTGATAGGAATAGGATTGGTACCCCAATGCACCTGCAATGAGGGCCCCGGCTAACAGGGTAGCTCCCGAACCGGTTAAAAAGCCACTGGACGAAGATGTAATTTGAAAGAGGTTTTGTAGTACCAGGTTACGTCCAAAATTGTTGCGATTATCTCCTCCTGTTGCTCCGTAAACGGCTGCTACAACCATAAAAATGGGTAACATAATGGCAGCTCTGGCAGTGGTAGCCGAGATGAATGCTGTAAGCACCACGTTGATAATCATGAAACTGAAGAATATCCATGTGGCATTTTTGCCGAATTTAACGATAAACCACAGGGCAAATCGCTTTGCAGCTTGTGTTTTCACAAGCATACTGGCCATAACGAAAGAAAGAATATTGAGCCACATTACCGGATGTCCCAGTTGATGATATACATCTATTTCGCGCGCCACACCCGTGAGTACCATGGTTATAATTAACATCAACGAGGTGAGATAGTTGGGAATGGCTTCAGTAATCCAAAGGATGATAGCACCGGCAAAGATGGCAAGCATGGCGTAGTTAATGCGCGAAAATCCTGCATCGCCCAGTTCACCCAATCGTTTTAAGGCAGTTTTCCCAAGAAGATCGTGATTAATATCATTCAAAAAGGGAATATCAGAAAAGAAGTAGATAAGTACGAACACTATGATTGCCAAGGGGCCGCCAATTAGAGCCATGTATTTCTCAAAACCCGACTTTTTTCTCTGAGGCAACTTCTCCACTCTGTAGTTGCTCATATCCAGGATATCGAATCCTTTACCGGTTTCAACCATTGGGATAATAAATAAGTTAAAAAAATCTTCACGCAACGGCGGCAGGCGCTGACCTGCCAACCATTGCATGAAACAGCCTTAGTTTACCAACTTTTGTAAGGCTTTTTCATAAGCATGGAGTTGTAATAGCGAACGTCGCCGGTCACCTCTTTTCCAATCCAAGCAGGGATCTCAATGGACTCGCCTTCTGAGGAGAGTTCAACCTCGGCAAGGGTAAGCCCCTCATTTTCGCCGTAAAACTCGTCAACCTCAAAAGTATGCTTACCAACGGGGACCAGATAACGGGTTTTGTCTATCACGCCCGGTTCGCAAATTTTTAGCAACTCATGGACCTCTTCAACAGGAATTTCCTTTTCCCATTCGTAGCGGCTGGCACCCGATTGGCTGCCGATGCCCTTGATGGTGATGAAGCCCTTGTCGCCTTTTACTCTTACCCTTACGGTTCTCTCGGGAATCGAGGAGAGGTAGCCCTGTGTGATTCGAGTAGATTTTGTGGCTAAGGACTTAAAATCGCCCTTTACCAAGTATTTACGTTCAATTTCCTGTGCCATGGCTATTCATTTGCTAAGGGTTTGTCAATCATTCCAACAACGCGCTTAATGGCTTGCAGATAGTTAATATTCTCTACCCCTTCAAGCCCAACATCTTTGATGGTTTTTTTAATATCCTCAATTTCAGTGGACTCTGAGTTGATGGTAACCACCAGAGCTCCGTTAATCCATACCAGACCATACTCACAAATGGTGTTGTTAACCATGTATCCATAACGCTCTTTGTTTACTCTTACTGCCTGCAAATCAGGGTGTTTTTTAATGATACCCATAAATTCTTCGTAGGTATAAACATCCTTCGTCAAGTTTGGCATTTCGACCTTGAAAGCGGGAAAAACTTCCTCTTTAAGAACGCTGGCTTTCATGGGAAATTCGCCTTTCATCAGTGGATTCCACTGCTCAAGACCATCTTTCGATTGCACGAACGTTTTGATGTCCATTTTTCCATCGCGTATCTTGGTGTTATTTATATCGTTGGTACGCGAGAGAATGTAAATCTCTTCAGAGTAACGCTCCCATACTTTTTCGGGCACGGGCATAGAGAGGCGTGCCATGCGGAAGTGCGCCTCGTCAAAGTCCTGTCCAAACGAACGGAACTCAAACCGGGGTTTGGAAATTTCTCCAATTTTCATTTCTTCTTTACTCATTGTGAATAAGTTTTAAGGGAGTACATACTGTTTGTATGTACTCCCGGTAATTAAATATTTAACAATGAACTTCTTAGTTTAAAAAACAGTCCCTTAACTAACTAGTCATTGGGGATATCCATGGCGCCTGTTGGGTCATTTTCGGCACGTAGGGTTGCATTATCAACAGCTTTCCACTCTCCGGTACCATTGGGAATTCTGCTATATGATTTAGGAGCCAGATCAGAAACGCCAGAATCAAGGTTATCCATAGACCCTCTTAAGAAAAAGTCTATCCTATTGCCCGATGGATCGAACATTTCAAAAAGAATTGATTTTTTTGCGGAAAAACCTTTAGAAATGCTGTGATCGTATGGAGCATTGGGATCATTGGGGTTGGTAGTGTTGTTTTTCGTCCCCAAAATGTAGTATTTTCCTGCTTTCAGAGTTGTATTGTCGGGTATGGTTCCCACAACACCGTCACCGGCATCACCGTTACGTTTAAAAAATACGCCTGAAATATCAATGTCTTTGTCGGTTTTATTGAACAGCTCGATGAATTTTTCTTCATCGGATGGAGCACCTGCCCAAATTTCGTTAAGAACAATGCCTTTGTAATTAATGCCTCCAACTTCAAACTGAAGGGTGGTTTCAGGAGCCCCTGCAGGTTCAAATGTGATTAAGTCCACTGAATTAACCGCCTTAATATAGTAATTGATTACTGTTGTGGGATCCTGAGCAGGAATTTCGGCAGAATAAACATTAGCATCGCCTTTTACCATGTTCACTGTTGTAAAAGTAGTTTCAGTGCTTTTTTTGTAAAAAAGTTCTGCACTTTTCAGAGCTCCATTATCGTCAAGTATGGTGGCTTTAACGATAAATGGTCCATCACCGGTAACTTCCACATCTTTGATAAGTGGTGGGTTTTTTTGTTCTTCTTTGCACGATACGAAAACCATTAACGTACCCATCAGCACGATGCTGATTGCGCTTAAAATTCTTTTTTTCATGGTAGTAGTGTGTTTAAATTAGTAAAATGGGTTAAAAAAGGTATAAAAAGGTATAAATTAAAAGTCAATTTCAAATCTTGTTCCAATCCAGAAATAATCGTACCCTTTTTCCGGAACCGGCCAATTATACTTTGTGCTGGCATGCTCGTCGTGATCAACATAAGCTCCGTTAAGGGTGATTCTTACATTCCTGTATGCCCAGTAGGTTACAACCAAAGATGTAATTTTTGCCTCTCCTCCAAATACTTCCGCCGCTTCATCATTCAGATTTATGGTACTGTATCGTCCAGCAATTTCAATGGTACCCCATTTGTGTTTTGGACTAACGCGTGTAAATTCACCGTCGTTGTAGTTAAAGTTTACCTTATCGCCCAAGGGGAAAAAGCCAACTTCAATATAGTGTCCATTGTATTGAACGTCATTCAGATTTTGGCCGGTGTAATTGATATCGGTGTAAATAGGCCCTCTGTCCAGGATCATTATTTTATATTCGCCCTGCAAACGGAACGAGTGGTATGCGAAAGCCAGTTCGGTATTGGCTATGATAATGTGTTTTACATACTTAACAGCATCAGTATCCAAAAACCTTTTTTGAGAGATGCGGTTTTCATCATATGTTCTGATTCTCACTGTATTGAATCCTTCATCGGTAATCTCAGGAGTACGGTACGAACCACCCAGGCCGATGCCCAGCGTTACATCGTCTTCGTTTACCGCGTATCCCATAACTCGACCAGTAACTGCCCAGCTTGATTCTGTACCAGTTCTCTGCTTTCTGCGCGTATCCTTTCCCTCAATACCATATGCCTCATCGGTGAATAGGCCAAATCCGGTCATAAACCTTGAATGAGAGTATTTCATTCCAATACCAACGTGGCGACTTGGATCGAATTCACTGCTTGCCGGACGTTCCATAAATGTTACATACCGTGATGTGGTATTGGTCATCATCCCCATGGGCTCGCGGAATTGACCTACTTTAAAATCCAGATTATCATTAACACTGTACTGCAAATACACGTCGTTGATATCGATTTCAAGGTTTCTAAAATCAAAATCCACCTCTCCGTACCATTTTTCGGATAGCTGACCCTTAATGCCAATCCTTGCCCTGCGTATTTGTCCTCCATCCGATAGCTGTATAGCATTGGTGTTTCCGGCAGGAGAAAGATCGTTGTCGTAATTATCGAAATGTTTGGTGAAGTCGATGTTAACCCTCATGTCAGTCCATACTTTATACGACTTGTCTTTTGATTCAAAGGTGAGTACACCATTCCTGTTTTCTGTGCTCAACTGTTGGCGATCAACTTTTTGTCCGTACTGGTTTAGGCGAACATTGCTCGAAAGGGTAATGTCGAGTTTACTTTTCCCTATTACCACTACCTCCATATCGTCAAAGTCAGGGTGAGAAAAAATGAGAGTTTCGGTTGACTTTTCGTCAACGGCAACTGAGTATGAGCCAGATTCGTTAGATGTTGCAACGGTAACGGCCCCTTTCAGTCGAACGGTAACACCGGCTATGGGCTTCCCATCGATGTTCGATGTGATAGTACCGGTTACATTCCTGCTTTGGGCGTGCAATAAGCCTGTGATGGCTATAAGCATTCCCAAAATTAAAAATTTCCGTTTGTTTTTCATACCTGCATACAATTAGAGTTAGTAATTAGTTTATAGTGATTTAAGAAATTCAGTTAGGTTTTCTCTATCTTTCAATTCAAGTTTTTTTCGTAGTCTATACCTCGCTATCTCAACGCTTTTCGGCGAAATATTGAGCAAAGGAGCTATTTCCTTCGACGAGAAATCCAGCCGTATCAGTATTGCAAGCCGCCTATCACTTTCTGTCAAATCGGGGTATCGGGTGGCTAGGCGTTGATTAAAATCGCGATGTATTTTATCCACTTCAAGGTTAAATACTTTAACCTTATCTGAGTTGTTCATCTGTTGTTTAATCAGCATCATCAGGTTGTCGAGTTTAGCCGATTGTTCAACATCGTTCTTAGTCTTTTTTATCTCGTTTATGGAAGACAAAATTGAAGACAAAAAGTTCTGTTGCTCAATAATATTTAGGGCATAATTTACCAACTCATTCCGTTTAAACTCAAGTTTGCTTGCCAGGGAGGTATTTTCAAGGCGCATGGCTCTTAGCTCTAATTCGGTCAATGCACTTTGCGCCTCGATAAGTTCTTTTTGTTTTTTCAGAAGAGCGTTTTGTGCATCTATTTTTGATTTACGCTGCCTGAAAATTAAATAGATAATGGGAACAAGCACCAATATTGCAATGGCGAATGCGAATGGATAAACCAGGTTGAGATTATTGGCTACGTCTAATTTAACATCTACCTCAGTTACAGATGGAATTGCCAACTGTTCGTTGGTGGCCCCGGTAACATTAAGGTCGAAAACGTTTTGAATAAAAAACAGGGCAAAAAATGAGAGAATGCACGAAACCAAGGGGATAAGCAACCATCCTAACAGTATATTACCTATGGTTTTGAGTTGCAACTCTTGAACGCCTTTCACCAACCCGATGCCAATAATAGCACCCACCACCAATTGCGAGCTGGAAACGGGAACTAAGGGTATTCTTGGTAGTCCAATATTCTCAAGCAGAATGGATAGGCTGGTAGAGGAAAATATGAAAAGTACCAGTGAGTGGGCCAGAACAACCACTATGGCAGCTTCAGGGGTGAGATTCATTATCCCCCTACCCACGGTTTCCATCACTTTCGACCCGTATGTAAAAACACCAATGGCTATGGATATTCCGCCCAAAAGAAAAACAAGTTTTATCCCTGTTATTTGGAAAAGGCCAAAATCAACCACTATTGGAGGAATCGATCCGATGAATACTCCTACCACGTTGGCTATGTTATTTGCCCCCAAGCTGTATGCTCCAAACGCCCCAACTATGATTAACCCCCAACGGATGTAGCCATCGAGTTTTATGAGGTGAATTTGAAGTTTTCGCAATAGCCAACGGGTCAATATGAACAGCAAGGCTGAAAAGATAATGCCTAGTATCGGACCGACAATCCATGTTGATAAGATCGTGGTCAGAGTTGAGTAATCGGTGGGGTTGCCGGTGAACAGGTTCCAGCCAATGATTGAACCCACAATGGCTTGGGTTGTTGATGCGGGTAGTTTATTCCTGTTAAATGCAAAAACGGTGATTGCCGCACAGATGGCAACCGTGAAAGCACCCGCAATGGCATCCACTGTTCCCAGCTTCCCTAATGTCTCTGTAGTTCCCGAGCCCTGCACCACTGCTCCTAGAATAATGAAGATGCTTGCTATGGTGGCGGCAGTCCTAAAGCGCAACATTTTCGACCCCACGGCGGTACCGAAAATGTTGGCTGCATCGTTTGAACCCAACGACCAACCTAGAAATAATCCTCCTGTTAGAAAAAACAAAAACACAGCAATAGATAGGGTTAAATTGTACGTTTAATGGCCATTATAGACAGCAGGTCGGCAACCTTTTGCGCCACATCCGAAACATTCTCGATATGCAGTGTAAAGTATCGCAGGTGAAACTTTTCGCTCAAATTCAGATTGGTCATTTCATGAAATACCTTTTTCTTTATGGCTAAAGCCATTTTATCGGTTTCCTTTTCGAAAAAGTAAACTCTATGTAGCTGGTCTCTCACTGTATCCGGTGTCCTAAAGAAAGCTCTGACGGTTGGCAGTAACGATTCAACTGCTGAAACAGACAGCTCAGTCAACTTGTTGAAGTCCTGATTTAATTCAACGGGAATGCTGGGCATTTCCACATCGAATTGCGATAGATTCTCTTTTACGGTATCCAGAATGGTATCCATATCGTCCAGCAGTTTGAGTAAATCGCCTCTGAACTGAGGAACCAAGGATCGCGTGTAGAGTAAATTCTCAACCTCCTTTTTAATCAGATCGGCATCGTTCTCCAACCTTACCAAATTCATGAGATTGTCGTGAAAATTTTCTTTATTACCATACAGGTAGTTATTCACGCCATTTTTAAAGACTAAAACACCCTGATCAACCGTGTCGAAAAAATCTTCGAGGAGTTTGATAACCTTTTTTGAACCACTTAACTTAACCATATGCCCCAATTTGAAAAGATTAACTAAACAAATATATAATGAAAAGTTTCAATTTATTCTATTTGTTGTCAAGTTGTTGTAAAACCCATAAAAAAAAAATTGTAGTGTTATCTCAGGTTGTTAAAAATCTGATAAAAAGTGAGATATAAATATTAATATGTTGCGTTGTATAGTTAAAACGTAAATATAGTAATTTAAAGTAGAGGTAATGTATGATTGTTAGAGTGTAGTAAATGGAATTTTAAAAAATACTTCAAGTTGCTTTTAACGTATAAATCAAAGGGCTAAGTTGCAGAATTTTTGATGCTAACGCTTATTTAAAGGCTATACTTTTTAGAGATCCATGACATGAAGTGATGAGCAATGGAATGTTATAATTCGAGATTTGAAATCCTTTTAGTCGTTTTAAATTTGTATTCAGGATATTCGAATAAAGCCATTCTGGGTTCAGTTTCTCCAATGGAGTAACCCCATATGCTGGCATATTCATCAGGATCTTCACCCATTTCTTCAAGTTGTTTCAGATACTCTCCTATAGGTTTTGATTCAATGATGGTCACCTTTCCAATTTTATTGATTATGGGGCTATGCCAACGCGTTCGATCATAATCGAATTCCAAAATCCTTCTACCCCAACGTGTTATGCCAATGGTGCGAAAAGTTAAACTTTTTCCAACACCCGGTAAGTTAATTACGCTTCGATCGGTTGCTAGGAATAGGATTTTTGCTTTGGATTTAAGGGTTTGAATATTCTCGATTAAATGCTCCGTTCTTAAGGGAAACAGTGAAACATCCTTAGCTGTTTCTGAAGGAATCTTACCAAATACCTTTTCTTCAACTTGCTCCTGAACTGCCCTGGCATTGGTGGCATAGTTGAAAGTATTTTCCAAATAACCTTTAACAGAAAATGTGTAATAGGTGATAATGCCTATGTCATTGAGAACTTTACGAAGCATGGCTGTGTGTCCGCGCCTTGAAGCAGCTGAAGTAAAAACTAATTGATTGGTCACCATCCACCCAATTGATAAAAGTTTTTCCACGGCTGATTTCGATTCAGGAGTAACTTCCATTGGTGATTCAAAATGGGTTTGGATAATAAATTGCTTAATTCCAATTAAAGAAGCTTTAGTCTTAAAATCTTTTAATATCCCAAGAAGTTCGTTGGTCACCCTCTGTGGAAGGTAAGCCAATAACCTTGTTCCCAATCTAATACGTTGTATTTCAGCATATTTTTCTCCATTTTCTCTCTGTTTATTGGCCTCTACTTTCCGTAATGCCATATCATAAATGGCATCCAAAATTTTTTTAAGCGATTTATCGGCGCTCATCAATGCATCACCTCCTGTTATCAGTATATCGCGCAGTTGAGTATCGTGTTCCCAGTAGCTTAACAAACGTTTCAACTTTTCATCCCAGGTTTCGTTGGGTTTTAGCTTATCGAGGTTAAAGTTGAGATTCCCTCGCTGAAAGTCATACATCCTTTGGCATGATACGCATAATCCGCCGCATGCACGCCCCATAGTATCGGGGATGAGTATGGCCACTTCGGGATATCGCCTGTGAACACATCGTCTTGACGGGAGCAGCCATCCGGCTGCATTCGGTTTGCCGGGCTCCACCTGATCTTCCAATTCCCATGCGCTGATATTGCCAAACTGATCAATCAAAGGCTTGCTATAAATAACATAATGCCTTATGGCCAGGTCGGAACCAATAGTTTCATTGGATGTATGTGTATTGAGAAGAGAAAGGTAGTAGGGGTTAATGAAAAATGGAATGCCTTTCTTCTTTGCTTTTTCCAGTAGTTTTTGAGTGTCTAAATCGAGGGAATAATCCAGCAGTTCATTGAGAAGTTCAGGAGTGCGAACTGCGTAGCGTAAATGGAACTTGTAGTCGTTCCACCATTCTCTCATTTTTGCCAATTTCTGTTGTAAAGACAGTCCGTCCTCAAAACAGAATCGTGTTTCACCCACTTCGCAACTTTGGATTCTGTTTACTAAAATATTTATAATCCGTTCCTTGTTTTCTTCCCTTGTTTTAATCACATCAGGCTCCAGGCCGTGCTTCCATCTGCTCATCCACTGCTCTATCTTGTCTTTTGAAGGAAGATTTTGTTGCAGTTTCCCGCTCAACTGGCGGAAAAGCTGGATCATGTCTTCAAAAAATAGTGGTTTTGAACCACCGGTGCCTTTCTTAAAACCATACCATAACAAGTTGAAAGGCTCAGAAACCGATTTATCTACTGTTCGGAAGGGATTAGCAAAACTACGGCCTGAATTTTCGATGTAATCGAGAATGCGTATGGCAGCGAAATCGCACCATCTCAACTTTTCAAACCCTTTTATTCCACCTTCAGTTCCTAAATAAAAATTTTTGGCTGATGGGTTTTCGTCAATAACCTCTAATGCCCATTCTTTAATCCATTTTTTGGCTTCCTGCGATGATTCGGCTTGCATATAAATTTTGGAAAGCCTCGGATTTTCTTCGAAAAGTTTGCGAAGCAGGATTAAAGATTTGGCAGATAACGCTATTTTCTCCGGATAGTATTTCATTACTAACTATTGAACTACGATTAATGTAGTTGAAACGGGAACACCCTATCGTTAAAGATTATTGAAATTGTCAAATTGAAAGAAACGATAGGAGTCTATCGGTTGGACAATATGTGGCTTTTTACAATTAAATGCAATAGTAAAAACCTTAAAAACAGTTAAAAATTGTTAATCGAACCTCTGAAGAATAAGTCGTTAAAATTTAAAATACTGAAATATAGTTGATTATCTCCTTGTGTGCGGGTTGTTAATACTCAATAATAAAAGACATTGTTTATAGATAAAGATAAGCCGGGGATCTCTATTTTTCAACTTTGATATACTACTTGGATGATTAGATGAGGATTTTGATATTATATTTCGTTAGGCTAACCGGAACAATATGAACTACTAAATTAGGAAAAACAGCCTTAAAAGAATGTAATGGTTATTTATTTCCTTGATAACAAAGAAATGCCAAGGGATATATAGGGTAAATCTTAGTTCCAAAGATTTAAAATGGCAAGTCGTCGCCTTCTTCAGCAGTAAATTCTCCGGGAATAAATGGGGGAACATCATCCGGTCCGGGCATAGGATATGCTTCAGGAGTTGGTGATGTGCTACTTTTGTCAACCTTTTCAAGCCTCCAGGCTTTAACATCGGTGTACCATTTCCCGTTGAACTCTCTCGATTCCACGTTAACCATTGCTTTTAATGATTCGCCTATTTGGAAAAGGTCTAAGTCGCGAACTTTATCGCCCCAGAGGGCGATGCATATTTTGCGAGGGAACTGATCTTGTGTTTCAACAATAAACTCTTGTTTTACCCACTTGCCGTTCTTCCCCTCTCCACTCTGTTGGGGAAGTTTGCTGAAAAGTTTACCGATTATTTCCATTGTTTTTGATTTTAAAAAAGGGGTTGGGCGGTTTTGCCAACCCAACCCCGTAAGCCGTGAGTTTATTAAAAGGTTATGAAGTTTTATTCAACAATGTCCAGCAATTCTACCTCAAATATTAGCGCTGAGTTGGGCTTAATAGCACCTCCGGGTCTTACCCTTTCGCCATATCCCAGTTCGGTTGGTATGTATAGCATGTATTTTGATCCGACGCTCATTTTCTGGAGCCCTAAGGTCCACCCCTTTATCACCTGATTGAGTTTAAACTCGGCGGGCTCATTCCTTCCATACGACGAATCGAATTCAGTGCCATCGATCAGCGTTCCGCGATAGTGAACCCTTACCTTATCTTCGGCTTTTGGTTTTGGTCCCGTTCCCTCAACGATAACCTTATACTGTAGTCCGGTGCTGTCAACAATTACACCCTCTTTTTTGGCATTCTCCTCAAGGAATTTTCTGCCCTCCTCAAGATTCTCTTTTGACTTTTTATCCTGTAGATTTGAGAAGAACGTGTTAAGGAGAATTATTGCATCCTCGTTGGTCATGGTGCCCGGTTTTTCTGCAAGGCAATCCTGAATACCTTTAGCCACAGCCATTACATTGAGGTCTTTAAAATCCATGTGTTTAAGATTTTCAGCCATGTTGACACCCAAAGCGTAACTAACGCTATCGAGTTCGGTTTTAATATCCACCTTAACGGTTTGAGTTTTGCAACTTGTGAATATCAGCGTTAGCCCGGCTACGCTGGTCAATAAAAATTTTAAAAGTTTCATAAAACGTTGTTTGTTTAATTAGTATTTAAAAAATATGGCACGAAGATATGGATAATTGAAACAACTCAGAATAATTGGCGGCTATATTTTGTATTAATTAATTTTAAAAAACTCAAACTAAATTCTTAAAGTTTAAACGCATTGTATTTTGCCTTTTCGTGGCTAACGCTCATATTTAATGCTTTACGCAAAGCATGGTTTTACCCTCTATTCGCAATAATAGATAGCAGGAAGTATCGCTTATGATTATCCTTGATATTGTTCTTACACCTTTTACCCCTTTGAATTTTTCCGATTGACCACGTAAACTCCCGTTAGGATAAGCGCTCCACCGGCAATTTGGTTGAAGCTAATGGTTTCGCCAAGAATAATAATAGCCAGAATTGCCGTAATAATGGTCTGCGAGAGAAGGGTTACCGATACATTGGTACCGGCCAGATGCCCCAAGGCGAAATTGATGGAAATCCAGCCCAAAAAATGGGCAATTAACCCAAGCCCCACAAGGGCAAGCCATGTTTTGGCTGAGAATCCGAAAAAGGGGTTTCCTAAAAACAGGTTGGTGAAGAAGAGGAGGATTACCATGAACACCACGGAAAAGGTCATAAACGTTACCGTATCAACCCTTTTTCGGGAGTCGAGGGTGAATAGCAGGTATGTTGCATAGAAAAAACCCGCTGCCAGCGAAAGTAAGTCTCCCCGGTTGAAATTCATGGTTCGCCATGCCTCAATGCCAACCAAAATGTTCAGTCCAACAATGGCTATTAAAAGCCCTACCCAAAATTTTCGGGGCAACTTTTGCCTTAATACAACGAGCGATATTAGTCCCAGCCAAATGGGAGCGTTGTTGGCAAGTAGTGTGGCTGTAGCAGCCGATGTAAGCAGTATGGCAGTGTTCCATAGGAAGAGGTCGAATGCGAAAAAAAGTGCTCCCCCAAAAATCAGCCAAATATCCCCGGATGAAGGGATCTTCATGCCACGGTATATCCACAGGGGGATTATGGCCAATGCGGCAATGAAAAGCCTGTAGAACGATGATACCGAACCGGGAACATTGGCAATCTTAACAAAAATGGCCGAAAACCCGATGCAAATAATCCCAAAGAAAAGTGCTATGTAGGCTGTATAGGGCGATTGACGAATTCTTCTGAGCATGCTGAAGCAAAAGTTGCGCAAAGCTATAAAAAAATATAAGCCAATTGCAGAAAAATCGTGTTACTCAGCCCAATTTAACGTTCAATCAGCAATTTCTTCGATACTCTCCCTTTTGCTGTATCAATGGCAATAATGTAAAAACCGTTTGGAAGGCAGTTAATGTTAAATACTACCTCCCTCGAGTTAAATAAGTTGCTATACAATGGCTTTCCAAGTGTATTGAAAATCTCCACCTTTCTAACCTTTTCGGATGCAACGATTTTTAGAAAATCCGAACACGGATTGGGGTAAATCAGCACATCAACCGGAGCGTTTATTTCAGGAGTGTGGGTTAACGAAGCGAAGGTAGCATGAATGGTATGGTTGTCCATGACGTTTTCGAAAACGTAGGAGCCAATACCATTGCCATCGATATCAATCAGGTTTAGTGCATCTTCCCCGTCAATCGTCACGTTTTTAATAGCGTACCCCTCATCGGGAATAATGATGAATGGCTGATCAACTCCATGATATACACCTATGTTGCCATGGGGGTTAATGCTGCCGTAGGCACCTGTGGTGGCAGCTATGGTGTATGCTTCCAACGAAACCCCGTCAATGCTGATATTATTGAACGTTACCCTGTTACCCTCGTCGGCTGCCATATTTTCGCCTGCAAACCGGATACGGATTTTAAAATGGCTATTGTTACTTACTTCCTCGATATCTGAAAAATTAATTTCGAAGAGCTGGTATGCATTGGACAATGGAAGTGTACTGGTATTCAGCCCGTTTGAGGTCCACTGAGGAGTACCTTCGGTAGTTGAGTAGTCAACAATAAGGGCATCGGCAGCGCCCTCATCCTTGGCTGCAAACCGAAGCACAATATTCTGAAAGCGTTCGGTGGACACATGGAGAACAATGGTATTTTCACCGCCATCGCCAGTGAAGGGCTGTCGAATCTGAACGCCCTTCATATTGGCATTGTCGTATGCAATGTTGCCGTTACCTTCGGGTCTGTAGTTTATATCGGTAGGACTGTTGCGACGTTCCATGGAGGCTTTCCGCCAGTTGGGATCACCCTCGGTAAATGGGTAACCCTCCAATGCCGAATGGTATTGGATATGGGCATTGCCCACCAGGCTATGGGTGGCATCTATGGACTCTAGCGGGGTGTCGTTGGGGAGGTCTTTTCCAAAAAACCAGAAATGGATTAGCTGCGGGGTATCGGTATGAGTAAAATGGGCTGTGAGTTCAATATCCGAAGAGAGTGTTAAAGAAATCAACGCGTTGGTTGAACCGGATGCCCCACTCCAATGGCTGAACTGATAACCGGGCATGGGTATGGCTTCCACAGTAATCGGAACACCTTTGAAATAGTACCCAACCCAAGGGTATGGGTGGAGCTGCACCCCCATGGTACTGCTTTTGATATCCATTGTGTTTAGGCGAACGAAGCCATACTTGTCGTTAGACACGTTGAGGGTAACCCATGCCTCGCCTCCAAGCCCAAATTTGTTCTGAAGATGTTGGCGTTGGAAAGAGGGGCGAAGTTGGCCAAACGAACGCATCACATCCACGTTGTCGTGCCATTCGTCCATGGTTGGCGGTCTGCGCCAGCGGTTGATATGCTCCTGCATTTCGGGTTCCAAAAGCCCGCTGATGGAATCGATGGTGGCCAAAACATGCTCGCTGCTAAAGGTGGTATTCAGCAAATCGCAATAGCGATTGATGAATTGGTACTTAAACGACTGGTTGGTAAGCAAGCGACGAAGGATAAAAGTTGACCAGGGTGGGTTTGGCCACCCTGCCCCGTCAGGTTGTGTTGCCATAGCCAGTGTATTGTGCGCAGGACCCTCATCAACGCCGGGTACGTAGAAAAATGGAAGACCAAAACCAAAGTCGGTATCGAGAATCATCCATCGCCAAAGTCCATCCCTCCCGTAGGGAGCATTGGGATCATAGCCATTACGCATGTATCTCCAGTACAGAGAATTATTGCCCGGCCAATCGGTATTCATGGCAAAGATGTGGGTGAGCTGAAAGTCGATGAAACTTTCAACATCCATCATGTTTTTAACCGTTGCATAGTTGTTGTTTTCTGCCAAATCGTTGTTGCTGATGAAATCAAGCATTTGCTCATAATGGTCCACTCCATCCGGATTGCCAAATTTATACTCCGAGTTATTCTCCATGATGGTCATTTCGTCTTCTTCAATGCCATAGTGTGAGAATATGTAATGTTCGTCGTACCTGTCGCGAATATTGTGTATTCCCCAATACTCACCGTTGATGAACACAATTGAAGGACGATAGTACTGAGTTTCCACGTGCAGGTCTTTGGCCAGATACTGAATAAAAGCATCGCGAAAAACAGCCCAATCCCAGTCATTACCTGAGTTACGCAGAATCATACGCTTGTACATATCAACCTGCTTATCGGGAAAAAGCTGGTAGTTAATCCAGCTATTGCCGTATTCGGAGCGAGAGCATACCCTTATGGATTTACGGGGACGGCTGCGGGTTGTGTTACCATGCAGCCTGATTCCAACATCCTCTTTAAAACCTAACCCGCCACCTTTCTCAAAAAACGTGATGTTGGCCGGGCGTTCCCAATCCATTCCGCTCTGAAAGAAGTTAGTGTGATTACCATGCACATAAATACCGATCTCGTTATCGAACAGATTATCCCTATGTGTTGAAATAGAAAAGAAAGGTAGGGAGTAACGGTTTTGCCCGTTTGAATCAATCAGATAGGTGAAGGTGCAGGCCTTTCCGGCCGGTGCATCGGGTTGGTAGGCCCTTACCCGAAGTACGTTTAGTTTGAACACCTCACCCAGAGGGGGTTGCCAACCCTCGTAGTACGGAGGTCCCGAATTGTTGTCGTTGTTGGTTGGAATCATCGATATATCGTTGGGTTCGCCAATACGACTGATCAGTGTTATGGGCCCCTGGTATAATGCTGAGGTCTCATCGGGTTCAGAACCATCGAGTGTATAGTATATTTGCACACCTTCGTCAGTGGTAGAAATGGTGACATTGATGCTATCGGTATAGATACCGTCGGGATGCGATGAGTGTAGCGGTGCAAGCAGAAAACCATAACCAGGTCCAACATTCTCTGTTCCCGGAGTGGGGGAGGTGAAAAAACGCCACGGTCCCGAACCGTTTGGAAATTTTCCGTAGGAATAATCCGTGGGTATGGCAATGGGTTCCAACTCGTCAACAAGCACCCCCATGGGATTGGTGAGGATTAGCTCTTCGCCGTCAGCACTGATTTTAAAATTGGTATGAAGGGGAGATTCTGCATTAACCCTATCCTTCCCCGAAGCCCATATCAGCTTGAATTGGCCGGGGTTAATGCTAATGCTTGGGAAAATCCATTTGAAAGGGTTGCCGTAGCTGTCGGACAAACCAAAACCTCCCAATTCAACGATTTCATCGCCATAATTGTAAATCTCCAGCCAATCCTCGTAATCGCCATCCTCATCGGCAATAGTGGTGGCATTGGAGGACATTACCTCGTTGATAGCTATACTCTGGGCCTGTGCTATGATAGGGCTTATGGTAAAAGCAAGGGAAAAAAGGAGAATTTTTATTTTCATTACTACATCTGTTAATAAGTATGGATGTCAAACCAATCGAATGGGTTTCAAACCGGGGAATAATCTTAAAAAATAATTAAACCCGTTATTATGCAAAAATGCTAATTAAATACAGAAAATTCATTTAGCAAAAATACTCAATAATGCAGTCAATTGTTGAGATTTCGAATACATCTTTTCATATTTTCTTAGTTTTGTTGCCGTAATTTAGAAATGTTTTCACCAAAATTAATAGCACAGGAAATTGTCCATGCGGTATTTTGCGCACATTGGTTTCAACGGGCTGCAGTATAGGGGATGGCAGCGTCAGGCAAGGGTAACAACCGTGCAAGGAACTGTAGAATCCTGTATTAGCAGGATATTCCGAAAGCCAATAACCTGCATTGGCTGTGGCAGAACGGATGCCAAGGTTCATGCGGCACAATTTTTCTTCCATTTCGATACGGACAGGGAGTTGGAAATTGACCTGCTTTGGCGTATCAATAAAGTTTTGCCCGATGATATCGCTATATTCGACATCATCCCCGTTGAGGCAGGAAATCATGCTCAGTTCAGTGCCATTGAGAGAACTTATGAATACTACATTCATACCTACAAAGACCCATTTTTAAGCGGTGTAAGCGCCTTGTATCACGAAAAGCATTTGAATCTTCACGAAATGCAGCGCGCTGCCAATATGGTAGCGAACTATAACGACTTTTCGCGATTCTGTAAGACTCCGGGCCGGAACGACAGTAATATCTGCAGGGTGAAATCGGTGAAGGTATTTACCAATCAATTGGAAAACAGATTGAAAATCAGCATTTCGGCTGATAGGTTTGTCAAAGGAATGGTTAGGATAATCGCAAAAAGATTGCTGGATATTGGCAATGGCAGCCTTACAATCGATGAGTTTGAAGGATTGCTGAGACAAGAGGGAGAACGCAAAGAAATCACCATTGCCTACCCTCAGGGGCTTTACCTGATGCATGTAAAATACCCGTTTTTAGAGATACCCACAATGGGTCAGTTTAGCGCACCAACAGGTGCTCCCAATGATTACTGGATTATGGTAAATCCCGAAGCGAACGAATCGTCGCTGTTGTAATAAATCGATACCCCTCTTGGTACTGTAACTATATCAAATCGCAGGCATCGGCTGGCATCCAGTGTTTGTGCTGGCCTTCCCATTTCACATTGCAACCGATGGGATTGGTAACCTTAACGGCTACCTCTTTGCCTGCCAGATAATCATCAAGCGCATTCTCCAAGTCGTTCACTGTGGATTTGGAGGATTCTCGGGGATTGTCAATGGCACGGCCGGTGTATATCAACTTTCTGTTTTCGTCGAAAACGTAAAAGTGAGGTGTACGCAGGGCTCCATACTTTAATGCGATTTCCTGAGTTGCATCGTGCAGGTAGAGCCATGGGAATCTATGCTCTTCCATCCTTTTCACCATATTGGGGAAACTATCTTCCTCGTAGGTATTCGGACTGTTGGAGTTAATCCCGATAAACCTTACTCCTTTTGGGGCATACTTTTCTACCGTACTACGGGTTACCTCATCCGAGCCAATCACGTAAGGACAGTGATTGCAGGTGAAGAATACAACAATCACTCTCTCGTTAAAATCGGAGAGGCTATATACTTTCCCATCGGTGGCCGGCAGGGTGAAATCGGGAGCCTTTTCTGATATTTTTAGTGTGAAAGCCATGGCTGTTTTATTTTGGATAACAATAAATGGATTATTATTGTTTGCAAGTTATGGTTTTTTTGCGAAATCATCGGTTTGATTTTATCTTTGCATCGCTGAAAACCAAACGATTTTATCCCGTTTGAACCCTTTTCGGCGATCGTTGTTTTGCATTAATTATCAACAAAAAAAATACAATACATGGAACTATTTAAACCTTTCGAATCGCAAGATAAGCCTGTTGAGCAGAAGACTGGTACGGCATCGGAACACGTGAGAGTGCTAATAATCGGGTCGGGACCTGCAGGCTATACCGCAGCAATATATGCGGCCAGAGCCAACCTTAACCCTGTGCTGTACGAAGGATTACAGCCCGGCGGTCAGTTGACTACTACCACAGAGGTGGACAATTTCCCCGGGTATCCCGAAGGCATTACCGGACCTGAAATGATGGAAGATCTGAAGAAGCAGGCACAACGCTTTGGAACCGATGTACGCTTTGGTATGGCTACGGCTGCCAACCTCTCGAAACAGCCATTCAGCGTAACCATTGACAATGAGAAAGAGGTGCTTGCCGATGCGCTCATCATTGCCACGGGTGCCACGGCCAAATACCTTGGCCTGGAGTCGGAAGACAAGTTTAAGGGGCAAGGTGTCTCGGCCTGCGCCACTTGCGATGGATTCTTTTACAAAGGACAGGATGTGGCAGTGGTTGGAGGGGGCGATACGGCATGTGAAGAGGCTACCTACTTAGCCGGAATATGCAGAAAGGTGTATATGATAGTTCGAAAGCCATACCTGCGCGCTTCAAAGGCCATGCAGGATCGGGTAGCCAACACCAAAAATATTGAGGTGCTTTTCGAACACGTTACTAAGGAAGTGGTTGGCGATGACAATGGTGTTAATGGGGTTCTGCTCGAAAACGGGAAGGGCGAAATTGTGAAAAAGGATATCACAGGATTCTTTTTGGCCATTGGCCATCAGCCCAATTCCGATATTTTCAAAGAGTTCATCGAAACGGATGAGGTGGGATATATAAAAACCATTCCCGGAACGGCCAAAACGAATATTGAGGGAGTATTTGCCTGCGGCGATGTGCAGGATAAGCATTACCGCCAGGCGGTAACTGCTGCGGGCTCGGGGTGTATGGCGGCTTTGGATGCCGAGAGGTATTTGGGCAACAGGATATTTTAACAAAAAAAGGGGGATTTCCCCCTTTTTTTATATCTGTGCAACCTTCTCCGTATCGTATTTTCCCTGCTTGAGTTTGGTGGCACACTTGGCAAAAGCGTCAATGGTGTAGTTCACATCCTCGAGGGTATGAACTGCCGTGGGAATAAGCCTCAGCAGGATTTGCCCCTTGGGAATAACAGGGTAAACCACTATGGAGCAGAAAATGCCATAGTTCTCCCGAAGGTCGAAAACCATATTGGTGGCTTCGGGTAAGTTGCCACGCATGTACACCGGAGTTACTGGTGATTGCGTTTTGCCGATATCCAGCCCGGCTTCCTTAAGTCCTTTTTGTAGCGCATGGGCTATTGACCAAAGTTTTTCTAAATATTCAGGATGGCTTTTAATTAGTTCCAACCGTTTTAAAGCACCAATGACCATGGGCATAGGCAACGATTTGGCAAATATTTGCGAGCGCAAATTGTAGGCAAGATAGGCGATGATATCCTCGTCGGCAGCAATAAACCCGCCAATACCGGCCATACTTTTGGCAAAAGTGGCAAAGTAAAGGTCAACCTTGTCCTGTACTCCGAAATACTCACCTGTACCGGCACCTGTTTTGCCCATGGTACCAAATCCATGTGCATCGTCAACAAGAAGGCGGAAGTTGAACTCACTCTTCATCCCCACAATCTCCTTCAGATTACCCAAATCGCCGGCCATTCCGAATACGCCCTCGGTGATAACCAAAATACCGCCGCCTGTTTTTGCTGCCAACCTCGAAGCATGCCCCAGTTGCTTTCGCAATCCGTTCATATCGTTGTGCGGATAAACGAAGCGCTTCCCGGGGAATAGCCTGAGCCCATCGATAATGCATGCATGCGATTCCGAATCGTAAACTGCAACATCGTTGCGCGAGAGTAACGAGTCAATAATGGAAACCATGCCCTGATACCCGTAGTTCAGCAGGTAGGCCGATTGTTTTCCCACAAACTCGGCAAGTTTCTCTTCCAACTCCTCGTGTTTTCGGGTTTGGCCGCTCATCATCCGGGCTCCCATGGGGTATGCCATTCCGTATTGGGCTGCTGCTTCGGCATCAGCCTTACGAACCTCGGGGTGATTGGCCAACCCAAGGTAGTTGTTGAGGCTCCAGGTAAGCAATTCGCGACCTCTGAACATCATTCTGGGCTTAATCTCGCCTTCCAATTTTGGAAATGCAAAATAGCCATGACCCTGTTTCTGGTACTGACCAATGGGGCCCATGTCTTTTCTTAACTTCTCAAATATGTCCACAGCTGGTTTAGTTTAGTTTAGTTTAAAATTGAATTGCAAAAGTAACCCTATTTTTGGAAGGAAAGCAGGGGTTGCATTTTTTGTAATCAAGTTGTGGTACTTTTTTATTGATACCATTCATGTTACCCACATTGTTCATCTCTAATTATTTTCAACTTCTTCCATATTTCATTAACAATAATTTTTTCTATCTTTGCACGTTTTATAGCATACGTAAAAAGTTATCGGATTAAGGATTTTTCAAAAGAAGCATCTCAATGTCAAAATATAAACCGGCTCTCCTGTTAGTAGTTGTTTTCTTAGTCGTATCGTGCAATAGTTTTAACAAATTGCTTAAAAGTAAGGACTACAGGTTGATGTATAACAAGGGCTTGGAATACTATCAGAAGAAGGATCATTATCGCTATACCACGCTGTTTGAGCAGATAGCACCGGTTTATCATGGGACGTTGCAATCCGATACCATCGAGTTTTACATTGCACAGGGGTATTATCATCAGGGCGATTACCTGTTAGCCGGGTACTATTTTGACAAGTACAGGAAGGATCATCCCCGCAGTGTTTTTATTGAAGAGGCTGAGTACATGTACGCATACTGTTTTTACAAATCAGCTCCGCGCCCTCAGCTCGATCAGGACAATTCAAATAAAGCCATTTCTGCCTTTTCGGAATTCATAACCAAGTATCCGAAGAGTTCAAGGAAGGCAGAGATAAATGTGATAATGAATGAGTTAAAAGATAAGTTGATTGAGAAATCGTATATGAGTGCCAAGCTATACTACGATATGGGAGATTACCGTGCAGCCATTACTGCTCTTAAAAATAGCCTGCAGAGTTTTCCTGATAGTAAGTACAGAGAAGAGCATTTGTTTATGATTTTAGAATCATCGTTTTTGCTGGCAGACAATAGCGTTCCAAGTCGTCGCAGGGAAAGATTTCAGAACGCTATCGATGAGTACTATAATCTGGTCAGCGAATTCCCCGAAACCAAATACCTTAAAGAGGCTGAGCGAATGTACAAGCTGAGTATGAAATCAATTGAGACAAAATAATTAATACTTAAACCATGGATTTTAAAAAAGTAGTTGCTCCATTAAGTACGGTTACGCAAGATGTTACAGAGCTTGACAAGGATACCGAGAACATTTACAAAACCGTAAAGATTATTGCCAAGCGGGCAAATAAGATTTCGTTGGAAATGAAGCAGGAGTTAAGCCGAAAGCTGGAAGAGTTTGCTTACTATACCGATAATCTGGAGGAGGTTTTTGAGAATCGCGAGCAGATTGAAATCAGCAAATTTTACGAAAGACTTCCCAAACCCGCGCTGATTGCTACCAAGGAGTTTTTAAACGACGAGTTGTATTACAGGAAGGCCCTCGAGTCGGAGGATAACCCACAGCAGTAGGTATGTTAAAGGGGAAAAATATTTTATTGGGAGTAACCGGTAGCATTGCCGCCTATAAAATTGCCACGCTGATACGGCTTTTGGTTAAAGAGGGAGCTGATGTCCGTGTGGTTATGACCCCCCTTGCCAAGGAGTTTATCACCCCTTTAACCCTCGCAACCCTTTCGAAGCACCCAATCCTGGTCGATTTTTTTAACCCTGAAAACGGGGCATGGAATAGCCATGTGGATATTGGTCTATGGGCAGATCTGTACCTTGTTGCACCCGCCTCGGCCAATACCATTGCCAAAATGGCCCATGGTGTGGCCGATAACCTGCTGCTCACCACCTACCTGTCGGTAAAATGCCCCGTGATGGTGGCCTCGGCCATGGACCTTGACATGTACCGCCACCCCACAACACAGCGGAATATCGAACAGCTCAGGAGCTATGGCAATATTATCGTTGAGGCCACATCGGGAGAACTTGCCAGTGGATTGTCGGGAAAGGGTAGGATGGAGGAGCCTGAGAAGTTGTTGGATATTATCATCCAATTTTTTGCCAAGCGACAGTCACTTTCCGGAAAAAAAATTCTTGTAACTTCCGGGCCCACGCATGAGCCCATCGATCCCGTTCGATTCATCGGGAACCATTCATCGGGAAAAATGGGGAAGAGCATCGCTCTGGAGTTAGCATACCGCGGGGCAACCGTTGTGTTTATTACCGGCCCCGTGAGCATTCTTCCACAGCACCCGAATATTCAAACCATTCATGTTGAAACGGCAAAGCAGATGCATGATGCCGCCCTGGAGATGTTTGATGGCTGTTCGGCAGCAATTCTTGCTGCGGCAGTCGCCGATTTTTCTCCTAAGGTTGTTCAAAAACAAAAAGTTAAGCGCAAGGACGATGCTCTGGTTTTAGAACTTGTTCCCACCTGCGACATTGCCAAGGAGTTGGGCAAGCTCAAGCAAAAAGGGCAGGTGGTTATCGGGTTTGCTCTCGAAACCGAGAACGAGGAGGCCAACGCATCGGCAAAGCTCAAATCGAAAAATCTGGACTTAATCGTTTTAAACTCGCTCAACGAAAAGGGAGCGGGTTTTGGTACCGACACCAATAGGGTAACACTGATACACCGTGATGGAACGGTTACGCCTAAAGAGTTGAAAACGAAAGAGGAAGTAGCATCGGATATCGTTGATGAACTGGTCGGTTTGCTGAAATAACATCTTCACCTTTAATTGTTTATAGCCATGCATACCTATCATAAATTGCTTTGTACTTTATTGCTCATCCTTGCACCCCTGTTCAGTTTTCAGCAGGAGTTGAGATGCAATGTGCAGATCAACGCTCAGAAAATTCAGGGCACCAACAGGCAGATGTTCCAAACCATGCAAACATCTATTTACGAGTTCATGAACAACACCAATTGGACTAACCACATATACGGTCAGGATGAGAAAATTGAGTGCACCATCATGCTCACCCTCAACGAACAGCTTGGCTCGGATGAGTACAAAGGCACTATTCAGGTGCAATCGCGTAGGCCGGTATATGGCACATCGTACAATACGGCAATGCTGAACATGGTTGACAACAATCTCCACTTTCGATACCTTGAGTACGATAAGCTGGAGTTTTCCGAGACACGGCATATCAGCAACCTGACATCCATTCTTGCCTACTATGCTTACATCATATTAGGATTCGATTACGATTCGTTTTCGTATCTGGGTGGCACCGAGTATTTTCAGAAAGCCGAACGCATTGTCAACAATGCGCAGAATGCTCAGGAGCGGGGATGGAAAGCCTATGAGGGAAATCGCAAAAACCGCTACTGGCTGGTTGAGAATGTGCTGAATAGCAAGTATCGCCCCCTTAGAGAGGTCTACTATCGGTATCACAGGCATGGCCTCGACCTGATGAGCGATAAGCTGGTGGAGGGCAGAACGGAGATTGCCGAGAGCCTTACCAATGTCCAAAGGGTATTTCGCGAAAAACCCGATCCCTACATGTTTTATCTGCAGATCTTTTTCGATGCCAAAAGTGACGAGCTGGTAAACATATTTAAGGAATCGTTCCCGGCTGAAAAGACCCGGGTGGTGAATATTCTTACAGAGGTTGATAATGCTAATGCTTCCAAATACAATCGGATTAACACCGGGGGAGGGGGAGCCGATGACTTAAGGAAGTAACATCCATTCGCTTTTACGCTTTGTCCCGATATGCTGAAGAAGTTATACATTGAGAATTACGCGTTAATCGATCACCTTGAGATTGAGTTTCATACGGGATTGAATATAATGACCGGCGAAACGGGAGCAGGGAAATCCATTATCATTGGCGCATTGGGACTGATTCTTGGAGGAAGGGCTGAAACCAATGTGCTAAAGGATAAGCAGAAGGGGTGTGTTGTGGAGGGTACTTTCCAAATTGGCAGCTATAACCTCCAAAAGTTTTTTCAGGAGAATGATCTTGATTATTACGATAGTACTCTGATTAGACGACAGATTACATCTACCGGAAAATCGAGAGCTTTTGTGAACGATGTTCCTGTAAATCTTGCCACGCTTAAAATACTGGCTGAGAGGATTATCGATATTCATTCACAGCATGAGAACCTGTTGTTAGCCGAAAGTTCATTTCAACTTTCCGTTATCGATACCTTTTCCGGGCTCAATGACCGGGTAGCCGAATACAAAGTGCAGTTTCTTAACTACCAGTCATTAACCAATGAACTGCAGGAGATAAAGCGAAGGGCTGCAAAGGTTGGCAGTGATCTCGATTACGTGCAGTTTCAGCTGAAACAGCTGAGCGAGGCCAATTTGAAAAGCGGCGAACAGCAAGAGCTGGAAGAACTTCAGCAACAGCTATCGCATGCCGATGAGATAAAAACTGCGCTGGAAAGCGCTTTTCATACCGCCAAGAATGAGGAGACCTCAGTGAGCAGCCTTCTTAAGGAGATTGAAACGCAATTGAAAAGGATTATCCCTTTTTTCCAGCCCGCCGATCCGCTTTTGAGTAGGGTTGAGAGTTGCCGTATCGAGATGAAGGATGTTGCCGATGAGCTTGAGCAGCACTTCAACCGCATTGACATCGACCCTGAACAGCTGGCTCTGGTCAACTCCCGCCTCGACCTGATTTTTTCTCTTCTACAGAAGCATAGGCTTAATTCTGTTGACGAACTCATAACCCTTAAGGAAACGTTAAGCAGGCAGGTGGAAGAATTCGAAAATTTCGATGCCATTATTGAGCAGAAGGAGAAGCAACTGGCCCGGTTAAAATCGGAGTTGGAGACGATGGGCGGGGAGATTAGCGGCTTGCGAAAGAAGAGCACGCCCAACCTTGAGAGCAGCATTGTGATCCTGTTAAAACAGCTGGGAATGCCCTTTGCTTCGTTCTCGGTGCAGTACGCAGCAAGTGAAGAGCTTTTACCTACGGGCATTGATATTGTTACCTTTCTGTTTTCGGCCAATAAGCAAATCCCAAGGCAGGAACTGTCGAAAGTAGCTTCGGGAGGCGAACTCTCCAGGCTGATGCTGAGTTTGAAATCGCTGCTGGTTAAGAACAACGATTTGCCCACCATTATTTTCGATGAAATTGACAGTGGCGTATCGGGGGAGGTGGCCGATAAGGTTGGGAATATCATCAGGAGCATGGCTGCTAACATGCAGGTTATCAACATAACCCACCTGCCACAAATTGCCTGCAAAGGCAATCATCACTATCTGGTTTACAAGGACAACCTTTCGGGAACATCGAAAACTCTCATAAAACTTCTGGCGGAGGAAGAAAGAGTGCTGGAGATAGCCAAAATGCTCAGCGGCGAGAAACTATCCGATGCTGCTCTGGTCAATGCCAGACATTTACTGGCCGAGAATAGGGTTTGATTTTATTCCCCTCCCTTTTCTCACTGACCAAAACAATAAATCCAAAATTTTGTTATTCATTTTCAAACCAACCTAAAAAACGCTATGGCTTACAATTTACTTAAAGGTAAAACCGGAATTATTTTTGGTGCCCTCAACGAGAATTCTATTGCATGGAAGGTGGCTGAATTAGCCCACAACGAAGGAGCAAAAATTGTGTTGACCAATACGCCGGTGGCGATGAGAATGGGTAGCGTAAATGAACTTGCCCGGAAATGCAATGCTCTTCTTGTCCCTGCCGATGCCACAAGTGTGGAAGATCTTGAGAACCTTATAAACAAGAGCATTGAGCATTTTGGTGAAAAAATCGATTTCATACTACACTCCATTGGCATGTCGTTCAACGTGAGAAAGGGTAAAACCTACGACGATCTGGACTACGATTATTTCCAAAAAACTCTTGATGTATCGGCTATTTCTTTCCATAAACTGCTACAGGTAGCTTGGAAAACGGATGCCATTAAGCCCTGGGGCTCAATTGTTGCCCTTTCGTACATTGCGGCACAGCGAACCCTGTATGGGTATAACGATATGGCCGATGCCAAGGCATTGCTCGAATCCATTGCCAGAAGTTTTGGCTATATCTATGGCAGGGAACGAAAGGTGCGGATTAACACCATTTCGCAATCGCCAACCCTAACCACGGCAGGGAGCGGTGTTATGGGGTTTGAGGGGTTGATGGACTTTACCGACCGCATGTCGCCATTGGGCAATGCCAACGCCTACGAGTGCGCACAGTATTGCATTACGCTATTCAGCGATTTAACCCGAAAGGTAACCATGCAAAACCTCTATCACGACGGGGGATTCTCAAGTATGGGCATGAGCAACAAGGCAATGGCTGTGTACAATATGAACCTGGAGGAGTGTAGGGATTGCCAATAGAAATCATCTGTAATGTAAAACTGCTGTTATCCGAAAAAATGCTGCTTTTATTGTTATCATGAAGGTTGCTAAAAACATGGTGTTTGTTCCTTTTTCACCACAGAGGGTGCAGAGGAGCACAGAGTTTTTAGGTTCGGAGGCGCCCAACAATCTTATTTGTTCTTGGTATTGAAGCATTCAGAGTCGATGGGATCTACCATCATCTCGGTGGTTTCAGCATAAAAAAAAGCCCCTCGAATGGGGGCTTTTCTATTACCGGTTATCCCAGGTATGATTTAAGCAGCTTGCTGCGCGAGGTATGGCGCAACCTGCGAATGGCTTTCTCCTTGATTTGGCGAACTCTCTCGCGGGTCAACCCAAATTTCTCGCCAATCTCCTCAAGGGTCATTTCCTGGCAGCTGATGCCAAAAAAGTATTTAATAATTTCGCCTTCCCTCTCGGTAAGGGTAGCCAGGGCACGATCAATCTCCCTGCAAAGCGACTCGTTGAGAAGCAACTTGTCGGCGTTGGGCGAATCGCTGTTTACCAGCACGTCAAGAAGGCTATTCTCTTCGCCATCAACAAATGGTGCATCTACGGAAACATGCCTTCCGGAAACCCTCAGGGTATCGGATACTTTTTCCTTGGGTATTTCAAGGAGTGTGGCCAACTCCTCAGGAGTGGGAGTACGTTCAAATTGCTGCTCGAATTTTGAAAAAGCCTTGTTGATCTTATTCAAAGACCCAACCTGGTTGAGGGGTAGGCGAACAATACGCGACTGCTCTGCCAGCGCCTGAAGGATTGATTGGCGAATCCACCAAACGGCATAGGAGATAAACTTAAAACCACGGGTTTCATCAAATTTCTCAGCTGCTTTTATTAAGCCCAAATTTCCTTCGTTTATCAAATCGGGAAGACTTAACCCCTGATTTTGATACTGTTTAGCTACGGATACCACAAACCTTAAATTAGCTCTGGTGAGCTTTTCCAATGCCTGTTGGTCGCCCTTCTTAATCCTCTGGGCAAGCTCAACTTCCTCTTCAACGGTAATCAATTCCTCTTTACCAATCTCTTGCAAATACTTATCAAGCGATGCGCTCTCCCTATTGGTAATGGATTTGGTAATCTTAAGTTGTCTCATTGTAAAGATTTAATTTTATGCAAAGGTACATGAATTAACGTTACATGTCAAATTTATCTTGATAGGCCCTTCAATGACGCTTCATTTGGACGGTAAAATTTCGACTTACATCTGTATAACCTAATAAACAAAAAAAGGTTTCATTTTTTTACCCAATTCGTTATGTCGATTATATTACCGATTGTTAAAAAAATAATTACGGTCAGATCAAATCCAACCGTAATTATTGCAGAAGATTATATAAGCCCCTTATTTATATGCCAATGGCATAGTAGGCAATCAGCCCGTTGGGGTAAACACCTTCAATTAGTACTCCGCCTTTCACATTGCCAAGCGCCTTTTTCAAATCATCAATGCTATTGATATTAGCACGGTTGACCTTGGTAATGATAAACCCTTCTTTCACACCACCTTCTTTTAGCTTACCATTGCTCAATCTCGATACCTGCAACCCGTAGTTAATACCCAACTTTTGTTTCAGCTTAGCGTCCAACTCCTTGAACTCGGCCCCCAAGGGCTTAATAAGCTCATCGGCTTTGACAATTTCAAAACCGCCCCTCATGTTTCGTAGTACAACATCGTACTGTTTTTTCTTATTGGAACTATTTACCAGAAGGGTGATCTTATCGTTGGGGCGGTACTTGCTTATCTGCTCCTGCAGCTGGTTGGGAGCATTCACCTCAACGCCATTCACTTCGAGAATGACATCGCCTACTTTCAAACCAATTTCTTCAGCAGCTCCGCCTTCGGCGATACCGGCTATCAGCACGCCTTTTAGGTCGTCAACGTTGTATTTCTTTGCCTTTTCAATATTCAGCTCCGAAATGCTAACCCCCAGCATTGCCCGTTGAACCTCGCCGTACTCTATGATATCCATGGCCACTTTTTGAGCAATGGACGAGGGAACAGCGAAAGAGTATCCGGTAAAACTTCCCGTGCGCGAGGCGATGGCTGTATTAATTCCCACCAGTTCCCCCTTCAGGTTAACCAGGGCACCACCGCTATTTCCGGGGTTAACTGCTGCATCGGTTTGAATAAATGACTCTATGGCGTACTGATCGGCCATGATATTGATATTGCGCGCTTTTGCGCTGACGATACCGGCGGTTACCGTGGAGTTTAAATTAAACGGATTGCCAATGGCCAATACCCATTCGCCTAATCGCAGATTTTCGGAATTGCCAAATTTGAGATAGGGCAGTTCATCGGCATTGATTTTTATTACGGCCAAATCGGTGTATGGATCTCGCCCCACAACCGTAGCATCAAAAGTTCTTTTGTCATTTAGCACAACCTCTATGTTGTCGGCCTTGTCAACCACATGGTTGTTGGTGATAATATATCCATCGGTAGAAATAATCACCCCCGATCCGGCTCCTAATATGGGCTGATCCTGGTCATAGCGAAAGCGTGGGCCAAAGAAATAGTCGAACAGAGGATTATCGAAAGAGTACGATTCATCGCTTCGGGATGATGTAGTTTTGACATGCACCACGGCATGAACGGTCAACTCGGCAGAAAAGCTGAAATCGGTTACCTCGCCTGTACTTGTTTGTAGAGAGGTTAGCTTGATAGGTATTGCCCCTTGGGCAGCAGGTGTTTGGCTTGTAGATGGTTTTGGCGTTATAAAAGTAACTGCCAAATACACGGTTAATCCACCGATAACCGCGTACAACATAGGAAAAAGAAATCTATTCGTTTTCATCCGTAAATAATTATTAAGTTAAACAATATCAGCATATTGAAAAACAGATAAGGAGTTAAAATTTCATCCGCGAACTCGAGGTTCATGTGTTTGTGCTTATCTGTTGATGTCAGTTTCATAA